>TBL_comb47_HYPODRAFT_10004741_pt1 | contig 15487 bp, 9 predicted proteins | sample TroBogypolimnion_40_FD_10682 | JGI IMG/M metagenome (IMG submission 10682)
GGTTATAAAATGAAGATAGGTAATCGTAAGAATCTTGCTAATTCTTTTAATACTCTCTTTACAGCTATTGAAGGAAAAGGAGAGGAGAACATGATTGAAACCATTGCTATACGAACTATGGCTAAGGCTTTTTATTCAACTGAGAATATTGGTCATTATGGTTTGGCTTTCCCATATTACACTCATTTTACTTCGCCTATCCGCCGTTATCCTGACTTGATGGTGCATCGTTTGCTTTCTCTATATCTCGCCAATAAACCTTCTGTTAGTAAGGGAGAGTATGAAGAAAAGTGTAAGCATTCATCTGATATGGAGAAGAAAGCTGCTGATGCCGAACGTGCTTCTATTAAATACAAACAAGCAGAATATTTATCAGATAAGATTGGACAGACTTTTTATGGTTTGATTTCAGGTGTAAGTAAATGGGGTTTGTTTGTAGAGATTGAAGGCAATAAATGCGAGGGTATGGTTTCGTTAAAGACAATGGCTGATGATTATTACTATCTTGATGAAGATAATTATCAAGTAATCGGGCAGAGGTATGGGCATAAATATAAACTTGGTGATAGGGTTAAGATTAAGATTATAAGAGTTGATATTGCCAAAAAGCAAATGGATTTTGCTTTTGTTGAAGAAGACAAAGCTCTAGGGAAACCGGTTTATTGGGATATGACCGACTTAGAAAGACCTAAAGAAAAGCGTAATGATGGCAAAAAGAGAAGGAAATAAAATAGCTCCATAATATTTCATAATAAGTTCACGAAAATTAAACTATATCTATTTTCGCATGTTTATACTTGTTCTTATTACTACTCAAGCTATATATCAAACTGATTTAATATCATACATATTTAAAAGATATTAATATAATTAATGTTTTATTAATTTAAAATTAACCTGAAAGTTAAGTTATTTATATAATTTTGCCAGCTATATTATTTCGTTTTTTAATGAAAAAAATAAAATTTATAATTATTATATTCCTTCTCTCTGCTAATTTTGCAATGGGGCAGCTATTGATTAACTCATCAGTTACAGCAAATCAAATGGTGCAAAATTTTGTTGGAACTGGCGTTACAATCTCTAACATAACATATACCGGTGGTGTAAATTCAAAAGGCACTTTTAGCAATGGCAATACTACTAATCTAAGTCTAAGCAATGGTATTATTCTATGTACCGGAACAGCATCGCAGATAGCTAATCCTGCAAGTTATTTTATGTCGACAAATCTTGGTTTAGTAGGCGATGCAAATCTAAATGCTATAAATAATAGTTGCTTAACGTATGATGCATGTAAACTTGAGTTTGATTTTGTGCCAATCTCTGATACTATTAAGTTTAAATATGTTTTTGGTTCCGAAGAATATCCTAATTTTATATGTTCACAGTATCAGGATATCTTTGCTTTTTTCGTAACCGGTGCAAATCCCGCAGGTGGTAATTATACCAATTATAATATAGCTTTAATACCGGGTACAAATATACCTGTGTCAGTCAATAGTGTTAATTCGGGTACACCCGGAGGCAGTTATTCAGCAAGTGGATGTTTGTCTTTAGCGTATTCAAGTCTTTTTGTTAACAATGCTGCTATTAATGGAACTACAATTGCTTTTGGTGGGTTTACAAAACCTTTGATAGCTTCTTGCAAAGTGGTTCCTTGCCAGACTTATCATTTAAAGATGGCTGTTGCTGACGGATACAATGGACTATATGATTCAGGTGTGTTTCTTGAAGCAAGTAGTTTTTCTACAAATGCGTTTCTTGTAAGTAATATATATTCAGATACTGCATTAGGACATAATGCTATAAAAGGTTGTTCGGATGGTAAAATAGTAATTAAGACAACTTATCCTGCTACTTCGCCTCTGGTTATCAATTATACAATTGGCGGAACTGCTGTTAATGGTACTGATTATACTGCTATACCTGATAGCGTTACAATTCCTACAGGACAAGATTCAACTGCATTAATTATTCATCCTTTTGATAATGGATCTACAGGTAATAAGACTGTTATTTTGACTATTACCAATGGTTGTACTACTATTAAGGATACAATTTATATTATTGATAAAGTTAATATTAATCTTAACCCAAGCAATGACACAACAATATGTATTGGCAACAATGTTGTGCTTCATGCAAATGCAAGTGGGGGAGTTTCTCCTATTATTTATAATTGGAGTCCACTAAGTAGTACAGGATCTACTATTAATACTTCTCCTACAGGCACAACAACTTATTTTATAAACGTTACAGACCATTGCTTAAGCACAATGACCGATAGTATTTTAGTGACTGTTTTACCTATGCCCGTTGTTAATCTTGGGAATGACACTACGATATGTCAAGGTGATCCTCTTACTTTAAATGCAGGCAATCCTAGCTTAATATATACCTGGAGTACTGGAGCTACTACACAACAAATTAATATCACTAATACAGGTACTTATTGGGTTAAAGTTTCTAATGGCAGCTGTTTTGCAACGGATACTATTCACGTAAATGTAATCCCTTTTATTATAGTTAATCTTGGTAATGATACTACTATTTGTCAGGGGGCTACTACTACTTTAAATGCAAACAATCCCGGAGCTATCTATCTTTGGAATACAGGCGCTACAACTCAACAAATCCCAGTTAATAGTGTCGGTAGTTATTGGGTAAAGGTTAATATTGGTAATTGTTCTAATTCGGATACTATTAGTATAAATATTTCTCCAATACCAATAGTTAATCTAGGTAATGACACTACTTTATGTTTGGGTGATCCTTTTGTTTTAGATGCAATTAATGCAGGCGCTACTTATCTTTGGAGTACCGGAGCTACAACTCAGCAGATAAATATTACCACACAAGGTATTTATTCTGTTAAAGTTATTAATTATAGTGGCTGTGTAGGTATGGATACCGTTCAATTATTGTTCATTCCTTTAAGTGTAAATTTAGGTATTGATACCTCTTTTTGTATTGGTGATACTATAAATTTGAATGCCGCAAATACAGGCAGTATTTATTTATGGAATACAGGTGCAACAACTCAGACTATTAAAGTGTGGAATGCCGGTAGTTATTGGGTTAATGTTGTTGATGGTACTTGTCATAATTCTGATACTATTAACATTACTTTCTTTCAAAAACCTACAGTATATATAGGTAGAGACACTGTGATGTGTCCCGGAGATTTAATTATTCTTAATGCAGACGTCAGATATACAGCTTACTTATGGTCTAATGGAAGTACTCAAGCGTTTCTAAATGTAAACAATCCGGGTAATTATTGGGTTAGTGTTTCCAATGGTGGTTGTTATGCTATTGATTCAATTCATATTGCTGAATGCAATTCCGAGATATGGATGCCTAATTGTTTTACACCTAATGATGATGGTATAAACGATACTTTTTATCCTGTTTACACTAATGTTCAGAATATTTCGATGTACATCTATAATAGATGGGGCAATTTAATATTCGAAGGCTCAGGCAAGAATACTATATGGGATGGCAGATACCAAGGTAAGATGTGTCCGGATGGTGTTTATTATTGCCTTATCAATTATAGTATTAATAATGATCGCATTCAAAGGCAGCTGCACGGTTCGATTACCCTTTTAAAGTAATTTCCTATTGCATTTATTTCTTATATTTAAATCCAGAGCTAGGGTTTATTATAAGAAAGGATAAAAATCACATTCAGGGTGCACCTCGACCCCACTCCTTTTCCAAATTCTAATGTCAGTTGTTATTCTAATTTTAAGTCTTCTAATTCGTAATTAGCATTTCGTCCCCTTTCGTTTGTTTGTTTCAAAATGCCTTTTTCTATCAAGTCTTTTATATCCCGTAAGGCTGTGTCAGTAGAGGTTTTGGTAATTTTAGCCCATTTAGAGGTTTGTAATTTTCCTTCAAAATCGTCAAAAAGTTTGTTGAGTATTAAACGTTGACGCTCGTTGATAGGAGTATGTTCGTGTAGTTTCCAAAATTCAGCTTTGTACAGTATTTTCTTTGTTATGTTTTCGGTGGCGAGCATAGCATTTTTTAGACAATGCAAAAACCAGTCTAACCATTCAGTAATGTCTCTTGAACTATGTTGCACTTTTTGTAAAACTTCGTAATAGCGTTTGCGGTCAGTTAATATTTGACTCGACATACTATAAAAGCGTTCTCCACTACCTTCGGCACGGGCAAGCAACATATCAGTTATGGCTCTTGCGATTCTGCCATTTCCGTCTTCGAACGGATGAATGATTATAAACCAAAAGTGTGCTATGGCGGCTTTTAAAACAGGATCAAGACTGTTTTCGCTATTGAACCAATTCAAAAACTTGTCCATTTCCATCTTTACCAATTCAGGCTTTACGGCTTCGTAATGCACTTTTTCTTTACCCATTGCTCCCGAAACCACTTGCATTTCTCCTGTACGGTATTGGCCTACTTCTATTTCGTAAGGTCCGCTGTATTTTGTTGGGAAAAGTGCAGCATGCCAACCAAACAAACGTTTTTCGGTTAATGATAATGTGTAACGTTGGGTAGCATCAAGCATCATTTCTACTACGCCTTCTATGTGGCGGCTACTTGGCACAAGACCTGCTGTATTAATGCCCAAACGCCTGGCAATTGACGAACGAACTTGGTTATAATTGAGCAATTCGCCTTCTATTTCTGATGATTTTACAACATCTAAGGTTAAGGCAGTAAGCGTTGCTTCTTCTTTAGCAGAAAAGCCTAAAGCATTCATTTGCCCTATTATTTTTCCTTGTATAAGCCGTACCTCGCCAAATATAGAATTAATGGCTTTGTCGTGCCACGAAAAATCTGTCCAGTTTTTATGTTCATAAATGTATTTTGCCATTATTTAAATTATTTTGCGGCAAATATACAAATTATTTACCGCAATTATGCGGTGATTATTTAGTTTTTTTACCGCAAGGCAACAATTTGTTAAAACATGTAATTAAAGATTTGATAAAACTTTGATTTTTTCTTACGTAAAACATTATTTTTACGTAACGTTGCTAAGTAAAATCACAATGAATGTAAGGTTAACAATAAAATTTTACAGTATATTGGTTATATTGTGAATTGTATTGAAAGTAAAGCTTCCTATTATTAGATGTGAAGACTATAAATTTTAATTCCGCTTATGCGGCATGAAGTGATTGTAGTTAAAAACTACAATTTATTGATGCGAAGTTCGGAAACTTCGAACAACGACTTCAAACTACAACCAACTAGTATAATTCTCTATTGTTAAATTCAATCGAAATACTCTACTTTTCCGTTTTTATCCTTTACAATCACCATATCTTCTTTTTTAAGTGCATTACTCAACTGAATCTCTTCTTTTGTAGTAAGTCTATTAACAAGATCAATAATAATAACATCAGTTTTGATCTTGATGTCATCTTTCTCACTATCCTCTTCAGTAATTACTATATCTTTTATATTATCTTTAGTAATTGTTTTGCGAATATATATTTTCATTGTTTTATTGTTTTAATTTATTTTATTATTATTTTTTGTTTCTAAACCTTATTCCCAGTTAACAACCTTAGTAGCACTTGTAACATACGAATCTTTTTAACCTTATTAATGTTTTGAAATAATGTAATAAGGTTTGGTGTTGTGGTTGTATTCATTGCTACTAAGGTATATAATTTGAAATAAGGTTACTTTTAATTATTAATTATCAATTATTTCTTCCCCTTCCTCTATCTTAATCTTCTCCTTACTCAACCCACAAAGCCGGCAAACCAAGTGGTCGATTATTTCTTTTAGAGTTATCTTATAATTGGAGTCTTTTAATATTTCGGCTAAAGTCATATTGATACTATTTTTATAGGTTTTAATATTGCATACAAAAGTAAGGTTTTATTTTAGATAAAATAATAATAAATAAATCACCAAATCGCGAAATCACTAAATCACAAATTCACAAATTGCTAATTCGCCAATTTGCCAAATCACAAAATCAATTGTCCCATCAGTCACAATTGTCCCATCATTAAAAGTCTTTGCATCCTTTGCGAAATTCCTTTGCGTTCTTAGCGTGAAATTCTCCACCGTTAAAAAAAGAAAACAACCGATAAAAATAATCTGCAATTATCAGCGTTTGAAAATCCGCTTCATCAGCGTTCTATATACCTTTTAGAGAATATACGATATAAACTTCCTTCTATAACCATTGTCCTATTTTAAAACTTCTTTGTATCCTTTGTTAATACCTTAGTGTGAAATTTTAATTTTCAATTTCAGGCATTAATTTTTTCATAATTCGTAATTGTGCCTTTCATAAGCATAATTAGTAATTTTAATTAAAATTTTATTAAATTTCCATTTGTGCACTTAAATTTACCGTTTGTGCAATAAAAAAACCTATTTGTGCAATAATTTCTTCAATAAATCTCAATAAACTTCCTAATGGAACGAATAAATCTTTAAATGGAACGAATAATTTTCCTTTTGAACTCAATAAATAACTTCATAATGTCTTTAGAATTTCTGGCAACTTCAGTAAATAACTTCACAATGTCTTTAGAATTCCCGATAACCTCAATAAATGTCTTTTTAACCACTATAAATTTCCTGATGAACTCTATAAATATCTTTTCAATATCAATAAATCGCTTTTTAATCCTAGTAAATCGCTTTTGATTATCTTTAGAAAAGTTTACAACCTCAATTTAGTTTCTATTCAAGTCAATAAATAAAGTACAAGTCTCTATAGAATTCTAGTTACTCCCTGTAAATATATCACCACTCTCCATTCCTAACTCCAACACCTCATCGAATCTATACAAATGTCAATAAACAACTCAATATAACGAATAAATTAAAACAAAAAGTCCATTAATTTTCTTTATAAGTCCATCCTTTTAGTGATAAATTAGATCAATTGTAAATTAATATATATCATATCAGCAGCTTATAATAAACACTTATTTATATCAATCAATTTTTAAACGCTCTTTTTATATAAGTTTCTAAATATATCTAATATTAACCCAAATGAATATCATGAAGATTTTATTTTTGTTTTAGTTTGATAAAACAATTCATTAAACCCACCTCAACCTTCCACTATGTTCGGATACAACTCCACTTAGTCACCGAACTTAGAACAAGAGGAAGAAAGACACAAATATCTGTAGTATTTAAAGTTATAAGAGTGTAACTTTGGATACTTTTTGTTTTAAACTTCAAGTACTTAAATTTATTAGAAGAATAAAATAGATTTAATAAAGTGGTTTAAATCCTTTCCTTTCAAGTAATATTTTTGAAAAGGAGGGATTTTTTTTATTGGTATTGATTTGTTTTTGACAAGACCCATCCCGAAAGTGACAAGACCCATCCTGCAAATGTTATTGAGCTGAAGTACTATCTTAAAAGTGAAACATAAAGTCAATTATCTACATGATCTACAGAGATATTGTAACTTTATTCATGCATATGTGCAGTAATTTGGGAGTAATTGCGTATAATTTTAAGTAAGCAAATTTAATGTAATAATCAAATAAACTCTATTTATTATAGACTACTTTTTGTGAAACAGAAGTATTGTCAGTTTTAAGTGTAATAAAATAAACCCCTTCTTTAACGCCTTTAGGTTGCCATAGTAATTGGTAAGTACCTGCAAGTTTTTTGCCTGTAAACAGCATTTCTACTTTATTACCTTTAATATCTTTTACATCTAAACTAATATTATCATTATTATTTAATAAAGTATATTCAATTTTAATTGAATTAATAAAAGGATTGGGTGTACAGTGTAGCTTTATTTTTGATGGGTTGTTAAGCTGTTGAACAGACTGGGGAGTCATCGAAGGGCTTCCGGCAGTAACCCATGCAGTGTAAAGCAATTCGGCAAGCGCATGGGATGCATTTTTGAATAACATTGTTGTAAAACCTTTTGATTTATCCCACAAAGCATTGGTGTAAGCAGTAGAATATGTATTGCCGGCAAGCTGTTTGGCATAAACATCAGCCTGTAAAACAGAATCTACATAAGTGTGATTAATATAAATATAATTAAAGATATATTGCGAAACATTGGTAATAAACGAAATAGTATCACCTGTATAAATAATATCATTTACATGTGCATCAATCATAGTAGATTCATAACGCGAATGAACTCCATTTTGATTGGTTAAAGAACCATCATAATTATTGGTAATATGCAATGGCATGTGCCCATCACCAACATAATGACCAAGATCAGAGGTTGTGAGCATTGCTTTACGCCAATCCAAACGTTGAAAACAAGCTACTAAAGTGTCAAAAGTAGTTTTGGTAGCATAAGGAAGAATACCTTGTTGTATCACATAACTAAGCCCGTGTAACGCTACTAAAGAATCATAGTTTTGAGAGATATGATGATATAAATTAAATTCTGAATAATTGTCAATATCAATATAATGCTTAGGCGCTTCATTAGGATCCGTTGACTTGCGATCATCGGCATCCGAAGAATGGATTTGCAAAGAATCGCCCCATACTAAAAACTGATTCATTGCTTGATTGAATGAAAGTGTGCAGTTCAAGCTAATCTTTTTATGACCGGTAGCACCCCAACTTATAAATAGTATCGATAAACCTATTGCGCTAACTATAAGGAATAAACTCTTTCTCATTTATTTGTTTTAAAATATAGATTATAAATTTAATTTATAAATCGATTAATCATAATTCTCATAAAAGTCGTGATAATCATTGTTGTCATTCATTTCAATAGAAGAATCATTATCATTATTAGATTCTCTATCATCAAAATAGATATTGCCAAATATAACAGGGATTTTAAGCATTGTGTTAACAACACCAGTATTAGTTTTGGGGATTTCAATTTTAATATCATTTATACAATACTTATCCAAAGATGCAATAATCTTTGCTTGAATCTTTTTGCGAATACGTTCAACCCTTTTCTTACTACTTATCTTGTCATATTTTGTTGTCTCTCTAAAGAAATCAGCTTCCACTTTCTTATCAAATATCTTTCCTTCATTATTAATAAATAAATCAATAAATACTTTACCTTCCAGTTTATTAAGATCCATATAGAAAGGATATTTCACATTATTATTAATACATTTCTGAAGTTCGTCACGTTTTTGAGAAGAAATAATAGCATTCGTCAAATCATTAGGAGAAGTTATCTTAATAGTTTTACCAAGATCAAATACTTTATTATCAATCATTAATTCTTGCTTAGAGACAAGTAATCTTGTTGAGATGTAATTAGGATTCTCAATAGTTAGTCCGGCTAAAATACCATTAAATGGATTGATAACATAAGTAAATGACATGTCGTTACCAGAGTTTGGAATAGAGCCCTTAAGTATATAAAAAGTGTAAGTAGTACTTCCTTTTTTGCTCTGGTAAACTTCACAATTATTATTACCTAATACCGAATAATTGTTAGTTTTAACTGCACGTTCAGATATATCTTTACCGAAACTCTCAATAAAACTATAGTTATCACCTTTCAAGTGTGAACATTTCATACTATCAGTAGCATTATAAATCAAAGTCCCTATAGTATCGTTTTTATATTTCCTTATTGATTTATAGAAGCCCTTCTTAATAAAAACAACATCACTATCCCCTTGAGCAATTGCCAACTGTTTAAGGTTTGCTTCTTTTGTTTTAGCTTTATAAATGATAGAATATGTAAGCATACCTTCGAAGTTCTGAGCACATATCTTTAGATTGCTAATCAAAGCAAATGTAATGATCAGGCAATAGTATAAAAGAGTTTTGTAGTTATTCATACACTGTTTTTCATTATTAGGTAAGGATTTAAAAGGCTCTTACTTTTGTTTAACAAGAAAGATGTAAACAGGGAAATGATCACTGTAACCACCTTGCCATGTAGTGCCTACATAAGTTCTGAAAGGATAGCCTTTAAATGCACCTTCTTTAGTAGCTAAGAAAGATTTGTTACATACCTTTGCTTTAAAGAACTTATAGCTGGTTTTATCATTACCTAATAAGGGATAAGAAACAATTATTTGATCAAACAAATTCCATTCATCGCGATAAGCTAAAGATCCAATACCTTCTTTAAATAATTTATACATCGGGTTGTAGAAGTTTCCCGGTTTAGTGTCTTCAATAGTACTATTAGCAGCAAAAGCTTTCGTTAAACTTTCATTAATAGGATCATCATTAAGGTCGCCCATTATAATTACTTTGGTGTTCTGATCTGCTCTCATCATCGAGTCAGCTATCGAACGGCATAATTTAGCAGCAGCTATTCTTAATGGTTCGCTTACTGACTGTCCTCTACTTCTACTAGGCCAATGATTAACTATAATATTTAATGGTTCTCCATCAAACAAGCCTTTTACTACCAACTGATCTCTTGTCTTAAACTCTTCCATTTCAGGAATGTTTAATGGCACAGGATAGCTATTAATAACTTTAAAATGATCTTTCTGATAAATAAGTGCAACATCAATACCTCTTTTATCAGGAGAATCATAATGAACAATACCATAATTAGAAGGCTTTAATGCTGGTGCATTAATTAAATCCTGAACAACACTTCTGTTTTCAACCTCAGAAAGCCCCATTAATATCGGTCCGCCTTTAACTAATTCGTCACCTATCTGAGCAATAACTTCCGAAAGATGTATTATCTTTAAATTATAACGTTCCGATGTCCAATGACTCTTTCCATCAGGAGTAAATTCTTCATCACTAATGCCTTCTTGATGGATTGTGTCATATAAGTTCTCTAAATTATAAAACCCTATACAACCAACTTTATATTGTTTTTCTTGGGCATTTATCGGTTTTAAAATTAATACAAGTAGTATAATAAATAGGGAGGTAAGAATGTTTTTAAGTTTCATGCAATTAATATTTTTTAATTTGTAGATCTACTAAAATATGTTATTTATTTTTTTGCAAAGATACTTTAGTTAATATAATTATAATGTTAATTTTTTAAAATTAATTCCTTTTTTAATTTTTCTTAGTTTAATTTATTGTTAAAATGTAAAAGGTATCGAAATTTTCCTTTACTTTGCAGATTCAAATTTTATAAATATTACTAATATAAACTAAAAAAAGAAATTAAAAATCAACATATAACAAAATGAAACAAATTTTACTTTTATTGTTTCTTCTGTTTAGTTCAATTTATCTGAATGCTCAGCAGGACAAAGTGTCAGGTATTATTATTGATCCATCAACAGAAAAAGCAATTCCTCAAGTAGTAGTTCAACTTAATGAACTTAAAACTACAACTGATGCAAATGGTTATTTCGAAATAAGTAATGTGCCTTATGGTGAAAGAACTTTATTAGTTAATGCTATTGGGTTCGAAACTTATACTTTAATAATTAAAGTTAATTCAGCAAGTAACAATCTTAAAATCTCTTTAACTCCTGTTGCTTCGGAAGAAGGAGAAAGAAAGGGTATTTCGGAAGTTAATTTATCAACGCTCGATCTGGAAGATGATAATAAAGGTCAGAGCGTGTCAGGACTTTTACATTCATCAGGTGATGTGTTTACATCTACTGCTAGTTATGTTTTCGGACAGGAATATTTTAGAACTCGTGGTTATGACTCCGATAATTCCTCTGTGTACATGAGTGGTATTAATGTAAATGATGCTGAAAATGGTCGCCCTTCTTTCTCTGAATGGGGAGGATTGAATGATGCTACAAGTAATAAAGAAATTATCAGCGGTATCAATCCTTCACGTTTTTCGTTTGGAGCTGTTGGTGGTGCAACAAACATTTCTACAAGAGCATCTTTGCAAAGAAAACAATTTAAAGTTAGTTATTCTTTATCAGATAAAACGTACACAAACCGTGTTTCTCTTACTTATTCTACTGGTTTAATGAAGAACAACTGGGCATTTACCGTTAGTGCTTCACGCAGATGGGGTAGCGAAGGTTATGTGCAGGGTATCTTTTATGATGCTAATTCTTATTTTGTATCTATCGAAAAGAAATTTAACAACTCCCATAGTATTGGCTTAACTGCTTATGGTGCTCCTACTAAAAGAGGTATGCAAGCAGGTGCCGTTCAGGAAGCTTATGATCTTACTAATAATAAGTATTATAATCCTAACTGGGGTTATCAAAATGGTGAAGTTAGAAATGCAAGAGTAAAAGACTCTCATGAGCCAATGATTATTTTAAGCGATTATCTTGTGTTAGATAGCAAAACTAAACTTACTACATCTCTTGGTTATTCATTTGGCTATAGTGGTAATACTGCTTTAAACTGGTATAATGCCAGTGATCCTCGTCCTGATTATTATCGTTACTTGCCAAGTTGGCAAACCGATGCTAATGCTATTGCTGTCAGTACAAATGCTTGGCAAACTAATCAATCAATTTCACAGTTAAATTGGAACAAACTATATCAGATAAACTATCTTGCTAACTATATGGGAACTCAAGCTAATTATATAGTTGAAGAACGCAGAAACGATCAGAATCAATTTAGTTTTTCTACCTTATTAAATAAAGAGGTTAATAAAAATGTACGTATTGATGGTGGATTAGAAGTAAAATCATTGGTTAGTCATAACTTTAAAGTACTTAATGATTTGTTAGGTGGTAACTATTGGGTAGATATTGACCAATTTGCTCAACAAGATTTTATTGGTGATACTAATAAACTTCAAAATGATTTAAACAATCCTAATCGTAAGATTAATGTTGGTGATAAATTCGGATATGATTACGATATGCATGTAAACAGTGGTTTACTTTGGGCTCAAACAGAATTAACTTCTAACAAGCTTGACTATTTCTTTGCAGGTAATTTATCTGCTACCAGTTTCTGGCGTCATGGTAATATGATGAACGGACGTTATCCAACCAATTCTTATGGAGATTCTAAAGTTAGTAACTTTATTGATGGTGGTTTAAAAGGTGGTGCTACTTATAAGATTAATGGAAGAAACTTTATTGTAGCTAATGCAGATTGGTCTACACGTGCTCCTTATGAGGCTAATTCATTCGTGTCTCCACGTACTAAGAACGAACTTACTCCTGATATTAAGAGTGAAAAGATAGAAGCTGGTGACATTAGTTATATTGCCCGTTTTCCTGCATTTAAACTAAGACTTACTGTGTTCCAGACAATGTTTCAAGATCAAAGTGAGATCAGATACTTTTATGATGATGATTTAGCAACATTCGTTAATTATGTGATGACAGGTGTAAGTAAAACACATCAAGGCATTGAATTTGGTGCTGAGATTAAGGCTTCTCAAAGAATTTCGATAACTACTGTAGCTTCTTTAGGCAACTATCGTTATACTTCACGCCCTACTGCAACTATTAGTTATGATAATGGTTCGCAGGCTGATGTTACCAAGACTGTTTATATGAAGAACTTCTACGTAGCTGGAACACCTCAGTCGGCTATGACATTAGGTCTTAATTATCGTCATCCTAAAAATTATTTCGTTAATCTAAATCTTAACTATTATGCAGGGATGTACTTAGATTTCAATCCTGACAGACGTACTTCAGCAGCAGTTGCCAATATGGACCCAAGTGATCCTCTTATTGCAAGTATTGTTAATCAACAAAAACTTCCTAACGGTTCAACTGTTGATGCTTCTGTAGGTAAATCCTGGACTATTAAAGGGATTTATTACAGTATTAATTTAAGTGTTAGTAATGTTTTAGATAATAAAGACATAGTTACAGGGGGATACGAACAAATGAGATTTGATTATACAAATAAGGATCTTAACAAATTTCCTCCCAAGTATTTTTATGGTTTTGGTCGTACTTATTTCCTAAACCTTAGTGTTCGTTTTTAGTTAATGATTTAAATAATTTAATAAAGAAATAATAATAATTACATATATATGAAAACTTTTAAAACAAACTTTATAAGCTTTTTCCTTATAGTTTTAGTACTTGGTTTAAGCAGCTGTATTAAAGATAATAATTTTGATCAGCCACCGGTAATTGTTCCTCATGTAAACTTTGCAGCTACAACTACTATTGCTCAGTTGCGTGCAATGCACACTATTGGTGCTTTAGATACAATCAAAAGCGATACTGTAATAATAAAAGGTATAGTAGTTGCTAACGATGCTTCGGGTAATTTATATAAAAAGATGATGATAGAAGATGCTACTGCAGGTCTCGAATTAGAACTTGATAGAGCTAGCCTTTATACTTCATTTAAAGTTGGACAAACCGTATATGTTAAATGTAAAGGTTTGATGATGGGCGAATATAAAGGACAGTTTGAATTAGGTTATGTATCTGCTGGAGCTATCGGTAGAATTCCTGATCCTATAATCGATCTTCACTTATTTTTAGATGGACGGCCTGAAGCTTGTCCTGCAGCTGATACTATCACATTAGCAGCAGTTCCTACTAATGCTAACAGTCGTTTGGTATGTTTTAAGAATGTTCATTTTCTTGAAGCTGGTCAAGTATTTGCTGATGTAACTGCAACTTCAGGTACAAGCCGTACAGTAGTTGATGATGCTGGCAATCAAATTACATTATATACAAGTAACTATGCTAGTTTTGCAGCTAATCTTATGCCTACAGGCAAAGGTAATATCGTTGGTGTACTTGGGCAATATAATACTACACTTCAGTTCTATATTAGAGACATGAATGATCTTAACTGGGTTGTTGACAACTCTCAAAAGCTTATCGAAGAAAAGTTTGTAACAGGCCTAGGTGCATTTACTTCATTCAGTGTGCAAGGTACTGAGGTATGGGGGCAATATACTACTCCGGGTGCTGTTACCTGTGCTAAAATATCAGGTTATGTAAGTGCTACGCAAAGCGATACTAATCAAGATTGGTTAATCTCTCCTCCTTTAGACTTTAGTCAATATTCAAGTACTAAATTTAACTTCCAGTCAGCAATGAAATTTGGAACTACTGGTGATGGTTCATTAAAGACTTATTATTCGACCAATTATAGCGGAACTGGTGACCCAACAGTAGCTACATGGACAGAGATTACTGGAGCTGCTTTACCTGCCGGAGCCGATTGGAATTTTGTTGGTTCAGGCGATCTCGATCTATCGTTTGTACATGCTACCAATGTATATGTGGCATTCAAGTACACATGCGGCTCGGTAAATGTTCCTACATGGGAGATTGCCGATGTGATAGTTAAAGGAGTGCACCTCAAGAAATAATTCTATATTGCTATAATATAAATAGAGCCGCTATCATTAATTTGATAGCGGCTTTTTTTGATTAATTACGAATTACTGTTTACGGATTGATATACTAAGTATTTCCTACCGGCAACAAGGCGTAATTAGTAATTTTCTTCCAACTTTAAGTAATTTAGCTCACTACAAACTTTAGGCATTTCTTCCTGTAATTCGTTATTAAGCATTTTATAATAGTATTATTGGCGTAATAGACAAAATAGTTGGTCGTGCCTATCTAAAACCATTATTATATCTAGCTTTGCAGTATTTTGAAAATTATGAATAAAAAGTTGCGTTTATTGTGGTTCAAAA
>TBL_comb47_HYPODRAFT_10004745_pt1 | contig 15485 bp, 11 predicted proteins | sample TroBogypolimnion_40_FD_10682 | JGI IMG/M metagenome (IMG submission 10682)
ATTATTTTTCGAACCGGCGAATATTTCCATATTTATATTGAAATATTGTAACCCGTCGCTGCTTTATTTTAGCGTTGCAAAGAAAGGAACTATTTTGCAGAATGACAAGTTCATTCAGAAAAAAAAACACACAATTTTCATTCAATATAAATCACTGACAATGAACGAATGTCGATGAATCTGTGTTAAAAGATTATCTCTAAAATCAGTTTTTTTATATCTTTACCCCGGAATTCAATCGTATGAAGGGGCAATCTGTCCAGAGCTGTTGTGTAAAGAATTAAAACAATGAGGGAATTCTTCCGGATCAGAAAGGGCAGTATGCTATAAATTACAGATTAATATTAATAATTCAGAACCAATAAAAATGAAATTCAATTTATCCGTTATTGGAACAATGGTAATTATCCTGACACTATCAGCTTGCGGACCATCCCAGAGCGAGCTTGCCTCACAAAAGATCAGGATCTCCGAGTCTTTTCTGGCAAAGGGTGACACTCTGAATTCGTTGTTTTATCTCGATTCAATTCCAAAACTCTTTCCTAAAGCCGTTTCAGAGATCAATAAGGCCATTACGATCAGCAGTCGGATTTACACCTCTCAATTGCTAAAACAACGCGAAAAACTCGCTGCCTCCAAAACCGTTATTGCGACCTTAATTAAAGAGTTCAAACCTGAAAAAGGGGAGTTCGAAAAGTTTACCATTTATATTCCAAACCGTCAGGTGTTTGATAAAAGCTGGTCCCGCTCTTTTGTTCAGGTTTATGTGAATGAAAAAGGGGATCTATCCCTGGCCAGCAACTATTATGGTGAAAGATGGCTGAACCATACCTCTTTAAAAATAATTGGTCCACTTCAAACGGTTAAGACAGATTCCGTCCCAATTGAAAATATTCTTAACCGCCATAGTGATTTTGGGGGCTCAGTGTGGGAAAAAGTGACTTACCGGGGAAAGCAGGCTGATCTAGTAATCGGAATGATCGCCTCGAACTGGGATAAAAAGCTCAAAGCTGTATTTACCGATTCAGGTAAAAATACCTATATCATGTGGCTTGAGGACTATGATAAGAAGGCAATCAAAGATTCGTATGAATTATCAAAGGCCCTCAAAGTTAAATTTGAGACTGAAAAGAGAATTCGGATGTTGGAGCGGAAAATTAAATCCTGACTTCAGATTAATTTACCGGATGACCATCCCTGATTTAAACAGTCATCCGGTTACTATTTTATGAATTTATTCTAAATATCAATCTGCCTGAGCTGCGATCAATATTTCCATGATCTTCCTTCCGGCAGCTGCAACAGAGGTTCCCGGGCCGAATATTGCCACCACTCCTGAATCATAAAGGAACTGATAATCCTGCGCAGGGATTACCCCGCCGGCAATTACCATAATATCTTCACGACCCAGTTTTTTGAGCTCTTCCATAACGGATGGAATAAGGGTTTTGTGACCCGCAGCGAGTGAGGATACTCCCAGCACATGTACATCGTTTTCGACAGCCTGTTTGGCGGCTTCTGCCGGAGTCTGGAACAGTGGACCCATATCCACATCAAAACCAAGGTCAGCATATCCGGTTGCCACAACCTTAGCACCGCGGTCGTGTCCGTCCTGACCCATTTTTGCAATCATGATCCGGGGTTGACGTCCCTCTTTCTCCGCAAACTGATTTACAAGCTGGATGGCCTGTTCAAAATCCTTATCGTTTTTAGCTTCTGATGAATACACGCCTGATATTGTTCTTATGGTTGCTTTATAACGTCCTGCAATCTTCTCACAGGCGAAGGATATCTCCCCCAGAGAAGCCCTCTTTTGAGCAGCTATAATGGCCAGTTCCAGCAAATTCCCTTCACCGGTCTCCGCACATTTGGTAATAGCCTCAAGTGATTCAATTACTTCGGCTTCATTACGCTCGGCCCGAAGTTTATTCAACCGTTCGATCTGTGATAGGCGAACCGCGGTATTGTCGATATCGAGAATATCAATTGGATCTTCTTTTTCGAGCCTATACTTATTTACGCCAATAATAGCCTGTGTTCCTGAATCGATACGACCCTGAGTACGGGCTGCGGCCTCTTCAATACGCATCTTTGGTACTCCGGTTTCAATCGCTTTCGACATCCCTCCGAGGGCTTCAACCTCTTCGATAAGCGCCCATGCCTTTTTGACCAGGTCGTTGGTTAATGACTCAACGTAGTAAGAACCTGCCCATGGGTCGAGTGAACGGCAAACCTCAGTCTCCTGCTGAATATAAAGCTGTGTATTGCGCGCAATACGTGCCGAGAACTCGGTCGGAAGAGCGATTGCCTCGTCAAGTGCATTGGTATGCAATGACTGGGTATGCCCTAGCACAGCTGCCATCGCCTCAATACAGGTACGACCAACATTGTTGTAAGGATCCTGTTCGGTAAGTGACCACCCTGAAGTTTGAGAGTGTGTCCGAAGTGCCATGGATTTGGCACTCTTTGGATTAAACTGTTTGACCAGTTTTGCCCATATCATACGGGCAGCACGCATTTTGGCGATCTCCATAAAATGGTTCATCCCCACGGCCCAGAAGAAGGATAACCGTGGCGCAAAAGCATCAACAGATAGCCCGGCCTTGATTCCTGTCCGGATATAATCCAAACCGTCTGCAAGGGTGTAAGCCATTTCAATATCTGCAGTAGCACCTGCTTCCTGCATGTGATAACCCGAAATTGAGATCGAGTTAAATTTAGGCATATATTTGGAGGTGTACTCAAAAATATCGGCGATAATCTTCATCGAGAAGTCCGGCGGATAGATATAGGTGTTACGCACCATGAATTCCTTCAGAATATCGTTTTGAATAGTTCCTGCCAATTCCTCGAGTTTTGCACCCTGCTCCAATGCTGTTACAATATAAAAGGCCAGAACCGGCAAAACTGCCCCGTTCATGGTCATCGAAACCGACATTTTATTCAGTGGGATATTATCAAACAGGATCTTCATATCGAGGATCGAGTCGATAGCAACTCCCGCTTTACCTACATCACCCACTACACGTGGATGATCGGAGTCATATCCACGATGGGTGGCAAGGTCAAATGCAACAGAAAGCCCTTTCTGACCTGCGGCCAAATTACGCCGGTAGAATGCATTCGACTCCTCTGCTGTGGAAAAACCGGCATACTGACGGATTGTCCAGGGTCTTGTAACAAACATAGTAGAGTAAGGACCCCTAAGAAACGGGGCGATACCTGCTGCATAGTTCAGATGTCCCAGACCCTTAACATCCTCTTTTGTGTAAACACTCTTAACAGGAATTAGCTCCGGAGTGATCCATATATTTTCACTTCCGTTTTCCTTTCCCGGCACCTCAGCTGAACAGCAGGGTTTTGGGGCATTGGTAATATTTATCTCTCTAAAATCAGGCTTCATAACAGATCCTATTTTATCCCAAGTTTTTGATTATAACCAGTCAGTGAATCCAATAAATTGGTCTTCACATTTATGAAATTCTCGATGCCGATCGCTTTTAATTCTTCGGAACAAGCAGGGGCACCCGCAACAACTAAGATTGCCTTCCCCTCCAATTGTTTGTAGACCTCAGGAGCAAATCCCGCATATTCATCATCCGAGCTGCAGATTACCACGATATCAGCTGATGCGTCCATGGCAGCTTTGACACCCGCCTCAACCGATTCGAAGGCGTTATTGTCAACAACTGCATATCCTGCAACTGCAAAGAAGTTCGATGAAAACTGAGCTCTTGCTTTGCTAAATACGAGGTCGCCAATGGTCAGCATAAATGCCTTAGGCCGTTTATTCCTGGCAGAAAAACTATCGGTAGCATACCTGAGTGCCTCCAGCTGGCGTGCACTACGATACAATTTAATTGTTTCAACTTCAGCATCTTTTGATGTCTGATCGACAGCTTCAAACAATTGGCTGTTCAATTCCTCACTTATCTGTTCCGTGTAATTAGGGAACTGATTAACACCAAGGACATTTTCACGACGAGTGGCAACTGCTTTAGTACGTTTTGAGGCCATCTCTTTGATCTGGGTTTGTACAAATCCTTCCCGGAAAGCGGCAATAAACCCGCCTTTCTCCTGGATATCAAGGAAAATTCCCCAGGCCTGCTCCGCAATTTCGGCAGTTAGTGATTCAATATAATACGAACCGGCTGCAGGATCTGCAATTTTATCAAAATGGGCTTCCTCCTTAAGAATTGCCTGCTGATTGCGTGCAATCCGTTCGGCAAATTCGGTAGGTTGCTCATAAACCGCATCAAACGGATTTATAGTCAATGAATCGGTTCCCCCTAAAGTTGCAGACATCGCTTCAGTCTGCGTACGAAGAAGATTCACGTAAGGATCATAAATTGTTTTATTCCAAATAGATGTCTCAGAATGAATATGCATTTTTCCTGCACAAAGACACTCACTGTCACCACATTTTTCATCACATTCGCATTTTGGATGGTAAGCCTGAACAATTTTTGCCCACAACATCCTTGCAGAACGAAGTTTAGCTATCTCCAGGAAATAGTTTCCCCCGATTCCAAAATTAAAACGGATCCTTGGGGCAACCTGGCCGGCATCTAATCCAAGGTCAGTCAAACGGGAGAGATACTCAACCCCAACTGCCAATGAGAATCCCAATTCCTGAACAATCGATGCTCCCGCATTATTGAAATTCCTGCCATTTACACCGATCAGCTGAATACCGGGATAATCGGAGGCTGACTCCAGCACATCTTTAACCCGTACAAATGCCTCTGATTCTGTTGAGCAGAACTTTCCCTTAACTGCAAAAACCCCGACAGGATCCAGATTCACAGAACCTTTCACTTTGTTTGCATCAGCCTTTTGCTCTTTCAAAAATGCAACAAGACTTTTTACCAAAATTGGATTTTTACAGGTCATTACAAAATTAACCTCTGTTTTTTCAAGGTCTATTCCGCTGCAAAGTTCTTTGAGATCACCAACGCTAGTTTCCTGGCAGGTTTTAAATACGAAACCAATTGAAGTAACCCCTTTTGAAAGGACCCCTAACGCCTTACTGTTGGCATCGGCAAAATTGGTCACATCAATCTCCTGCCGGACTAACCAATTATTTCCTGTTTTGTGATTTCCCCGCACATAGGGGAACTGCCCCGGCAAGGTATCAACGAATTCGAGCCCGCTTAAATTTTCGTCCCGATAATACGGACGCACCTTAATACCTTCATTGGTAGACCAGATTAGTGTCTTGTCGTAATCTTTACCCTTAAGATCAGTGCGGATTTGTGATTCCCAGGTCTCCGTGGATACGGGGGGGAATTCTTGGAATAAATTCACATCATTCTCATTCATAACAAAATAGCTATTGTATAAAATCGAATGACAAAGGTAAAAGTTTAAATTCTAATAGCGCTTAAAAGCGATGTTAATTTAAAATTAAATAACAATAAATTGCTTTTGCTATTTTTGTCCGGCCATCATCAAAACAACTTTTCATGAACCACATGAGCATCGCTCAGCGATCGGCTTTAACAATTGCCATATTAACTTCCTTTTTGGGAACATTTCTGATATCAGGTGTAAATATTGCGCTGCCTGCGATAGAGAAAGAATTCAATCTGGACGCTGTAGCACTGAGTTGGATTGTCATTTCTTACCTTCTTGCATCGGCCGTTTTTCTTCTGCCTATTGGTAAGTTCGCAGATATCCTGGGACAAAAAGATGTTTTTAAAGGAGGGATCCTCATTTTCACACTTTCGACAATTCTGTGTGGAATAGCTTCATCCGGACCAATGCTGATTATCATTCGAATTATACAGGGATTAGGAGCTTCAATGACGATGACAACAGGGGCACCTATCCTGGTCTCTGTCTTTCCACCGGTTGAGCGGGGCAAAGTTCTGGGAATTAATGTCGCTTCTGTTTACCTTGGACTTTCAACCGGGCCGTTTATTGGTGGAATTTTAACCCAACACTTCGGATGGCGTAGTATATTTTATTTCTGTGTCCCTCTGGCATTTGCAGCTCTCTTACTTGTATTCTTTAAATTAAAGACAGAATTGAATGCCAGAACATTAGCAAAGATAGATTACAAAGGGATTTTTTATTACTCAACCGGATTATTCATGCTGACTTTTATTGGCACACAAACACCTGTATTTGTTATTGTTATGATTCTAATAATCATGGGAACCGGATTCGGATTATTCTCCTCTCCAAATATGAATACGATTATGAGTTCTGTGGATAGGCGCCAATTGGGTATTGCCTCCGGGACCTCTTCCACAATGCGTGTTGTGGGTCAAATGATGAGTATGATGATTACTACACTCATCTTTTCGATATTCTTTAACGGCACACAACTCAAAGAGGCAGATAACCTCTTATTTATAACAAGTATCCGGCTTACTTTTGCAATTTCAGGAATGATATGCCTTGCTGGGATTTACTTCTCAAATAATCGGGGTTACCTGAGACAATAAACTATAAATCATCAAATTCCAACATTATGACAATTAAATATGGCTATTTATCGGTTCTAATGACCCTATTAATATTGAATTCACTTGCTACCCGGCACATTTCAGGTAAATCCACGAATGAGGACAATAAGACAATTTATTTATCAGCACTGGAACGTGAGGTCATCAACGAGCTTAACCTGGCCAGAACTCAGCCAAAAGTATATGCCGATTTTCTAGCCTCTTATTCCAACTTCTTTGTCGGAAATGAACTGCATGAGCCCGGTAAGACAATCCTCGTGACAAGGGAAGGAAAATCTGCAGTAAACGAAGCGATTAGATTCCTTAGAAATCAGAAACCACTGGGTGCATTAACTGCATCCAAAGGGATGAGCAAAGGGGCGAATGACATGGTCAGAATGCAGGGGGCAACTACCGAGACCGGTCACAAGGGAAGAGATGGGAGTACGTTTTCGGAACGGATTAACCGTTATGGGACCTGGAGTGGTTCATCTTCCGAGAATATTGATTATGGTAACAATAGCGCCCGAAGGATCGTAATGGCACTGTTAATTGATGATGGGGTAAAGAATCGGGGACATCGTAAAAGCATTTTTGAGCCTGGCTTTAAAAGAGTTGGGGTGGCATTCGGAAGTCATAAGACTTATAGTTATATGTGCGTTATTGAATATGCGGTAGTTTATGCAGAGAAACAAATACCATAAAGATTGCGCCCGTATATTTGTCAAAAAAAGAGCTTATTGAAATCTCAATAAACTCTTCTTTTTAATAAATATGAATCGGCCCTTTGCAAAACAGATATTTGTTCGGGCTATAATCTTTCGCGGTTATTCTGTTGCATTATAAATGGTAACGACGGTGTTTGAGTTTCCTAAATCAATACCTACATAAGTGATATTTTCCTTTAATTCCAGGCTGTTGGTTGCAGGAACTATTCCAACCGAATTTAAACAATACCCTTCGCTGGCGCATAGATAAGGCTCAGGATAAACGATAACTTCGAGAATATCCTGAAACTCTTCCTTGAAAAGAGTAACCAATTCGGAATACATGGCACCTCCGCCAACGAGGTAAATCTTGTTTGTTTTGGAGAAGTCCTCATCGGAAAATTTCTTGCGCATTGCCGGGGAAATGACTTCATTATAATAGCTGGTTAAAGCACGCTTACGAATCTCTAAAACATCCACCTTACGGCGATTGATCAAAAAGAAACCACGTTGAAAAGCACGTTCGATCTGCTGACCAGTCAGCAGATTGAGATAATATTGTTTTTCAATCTCATTTTCCAAAATATTCACGGCATAATTAATCCCTTTCTCACTATGGGCTGTTCGCTGAATAATACCGGAAGGAGTTGAAAGTGCTAATTCAAATGTACCGAATCCAAGACTGCCGATAAAGAAGTTCTGGGTTTCTTCCATGTGACCCTGACGAATAGCCTTTATACAACCGTCAATCTCGGTCATTACATCGAATGCAGAAACATTAACACTGATATTTTCAACACCTGTTCCACCGAAGGTTCTGGTATCGAAACTAACCTGGTGTTTCCCTAAATAGAAATCCCGAGCTCCTTTTTTATAGATTGCATGTGTGATGAAGGGAAATCCAGTAGTAATTACCATTTTATTATCTGTACCTTGAGTCGCAATAATCAGGGCTGTAAGAGCCATTAATTGATAATCAAGATCTTGAGCCGAGCTATTCAGAAATTTGTGAGGAGCACTACCTTCTGTTAAGGCCATATTACCAATTAAATAATTGCGTTGATTAAAGTTATTGATTTTCATTCCTTCAATAAAATTCGCGGCTACTTTTGCAAAATCAACGGTTGTTTCTTCATAAACACTCGGAAATACATAGGATCGTTTCATAATACTCTTATTATAGTTTTGAGGTACAGAATTTACTATTTCTTTTATATTTTACAAAGTCAAAAACAGCCTTTTTAGTATCTGTTTCAATTAAATAAGGAGGAATAGTCATCATCAGGTAATTGTCGAATGGCGTTATTTAAAAATAATTCACTCTTCTCTGACTCTTTTGCCCGGATGCCATTATCATTTTCGCTTACCTTCTTCAGATTATATTTCTCCTGATCATTCTTCTTTTCTATCAGCTTCATTTGTTGATATTTGACGGGGATCAGGAGATTCCTTAATTCTTCAAATCCGGAAATACTATACCCCCCCTTATTTTTCCGGGTGGTTTGTGGGATTATTGAACTTATTGGCTTTTTCTTTCCTTTTTTTAACATCGTGGATTCCTCCATTACAGGCTCCCCCAGGCATTCGGCAATTGATACTGGATTAATTGGCGGGGATAACGAAATTTCGTCATTATCAACAGAATTATCCTCAAAATCAAATTCAAGTGTTTGATTTTGATTTGATTCAGATTTTGTGCCCACCTCTGAAACGGATGTTTCAAGGGGTTTGAATGACTGATCGTCAAACAGTTCAGTACCAATTGGCAAGAGGGTGAATTTTTCGTTTTCTTCAGATGGTTCCTGATTGGAAGAAGCTATTTCATCGTCTTCCAATTTCGAATCTGAGAAGATCGAATTTACGGTGGATTCAGATATGTTTAATAAGCTCAATGTCTCATTTTGATCAGCCATTACAGGATTCAGCTCTTCAATTAAAACTTTATCGGAAGAATAGGATTCGAACAATTCAAAAGAGTGAACTGAGGGAGATGGCAAATCTGAATTTTCTTCAGGATAGCCCAGTTCAGGGTTATGTTTATAAAGTATTAAATCCTCCGGATTTATTTTGCTTTCGATTATTTTCGAAAGAACATCCCCTGAATCATTGAGCAAAGACTCCGGAAGAGGCTGATCCTTAGAAGCGATTGTGAGTTTATCCTCTTTCACGGAATCGATGGCATCATCAAAGGAAATCATGACATGTGAAGAGGCTGGTGCCTGCCTGCGTGATGGTTCAGATTTAATCATCTCCTCTGCAAGATAAATCTGTGCTTCATCGATTGCTTCCAATTCATCATACATGACAACCCGTGCTGTTATTGTGGCACCATCCTTTACCTCAAATGTCTTGGTATATAAATTCCCAAAAACAGATGCCTTTTCATGAAGAATCGTAAGCCCGGATACGATTATATTCCCTTCGAACCTGCCAAAAACTACCAGATCCTTTGCGCGAAGAAAACCTTTAACATAACCTTCTGCCCCAATAATTACACTCTTATCGGATTCAACTTTACCAAAAACTTCCCCGTCAATACGAACATCTGTACTGAAAGTAAGTTCACCATTTATCTTAGATGAAGAATTTATTAAAGTAGGTATTTTCATGTCAGGCTAACTTATCTTAGATACTAGTGGTAAACCTTCCTCTATTCAAAATAAATCAATTCAATATTTATAAAACCGACCAAATATAACACGTTTTTCTTACATTAACAAAACTTTTTACAAAAAATATTTATTACACGTAAATTTATTGCATTTAACTTAAAAAGCTGTTGCTTTTTAAGTTAAAAGAAGAATAATTATCCATTGAATTGAGATTCGTTAAATAAACACCTAAAGGTCAATATAATCAGATTTATCAAAATCAAATGCAGGGATGTCTCAAATTTACTCCTCAAGTGTACTCAAATCTCCTTCAGGCAATCCCAATGCCCTTGCTTTAAGTACTCTTCTCATAATTTTTCCGCTTCTGGTTTTTGGAAGCTGATCTGCAAAGGTGATTTCTTCTGGTCTGGCGATAGGCCCAAGATGCTCAACCATGTGCAGAATCATCTGATGTTCAAGATCTTTACTTGCAGTATATCCCAAACGTAAGACAGCCACAATATGGATACAATTCCCTTTTAATGCATGAGGAAGAGCTATTGCAGCTGCTTCAGCAATCGCAGGATGGCTGGCCATAACACTTTCGATTTCTGCTGTTCCCAAACGGTATCCGCTTACCTTAATAACATCATCTGTTCGCCCGATAATCCTGAAATAGCCATCCTGATCTATCTTAGCCGAATCGCCGGTGAGATACCATCCCTGTTTTGCATATTTAGCCCAGTAAGTATCGATAAACCTCTGTGGATCACGGTAAACTCCTGCGGTCATTCCAGGCCAGGGTGTTTTAATTACCAATGTTCCCTCCTCTCCGACTTTGGCTTTCTCCCCATTTTCATCCACTACATCGATTACTGTTCCAAAGAAAGGTTTTGTTGCAGAACCGGGTTTTAACGGGGTGATTGGGAGAGGGGTGATCATAAAACCACCTGTTTCGGTTTGCCACCAGGTATCAATTATAGGACACTTTTCACGACCAACCACTTTGTAATACCATTTCCATGCCTCGGGACTTATAGGTTCCCCTACGGATCCAAGCAGTCTCAACGAACTGATATCGTTTCGGTTAGGCCACGAATCACCAAAACGCATCAGGCTCCGAATTGCGGTAGGTGAGGTATAAAGGATATTGATTCCATATTTTTCGACCATTTTCCACCAACGGTCAGGATAAGGGAAGTTTGGTGCCCCTTCATATAACATTATAGTTGCACCATTGAGCAAGGGTCCGTATACAATATAACTATGTCCTGTGATCCAACCCGGATCGGCAGCACACCAGTAACGGTCTTCAGGTTTAATGTCGAACACCATCCTGTGGGTCGTGGAGGTATAAACGCTAAAGCCTCCATGGGTATGAACCAATGCTTTAGGTTTACCTGTTGAGCCGGAGGTATACAAAAGGAACAGCATTTCAGAGGAGTCCATCTGTTCGGTTTCGCATCTGTTGGAGGCGATTGGCAATGCCAGGAGTTCATGTAACCAGTAATCACGGCCATTTTCCATATAGACCTCTACCCCTGTTCGTTTTACGGTGATACAGATTTCCATGGTTGGAGACAATTCCATCGCCTTGTTCACAACGCTCTTCATCTCCACTATTTTACCACGACGATAACCCCCGTCTGCAGTTATCACGATACGGCTATTGGCATCATTAATCCTGTCGGCCAACGCTTCATGGCTAAATCCACCATAAACAACGCTATGGACGGCACCAATCTTTGAACAGGCCAGCATTGCAATAATTTGTTCAGGAATCTGGGGCATATAGATGGTAATAACCTCTCCCCTTTTTGCGCCCATGCTTTTAAGGATATTGGCAAACTGACAAACTTCCCTGTTTAAGGCATGATATGAGAAGGTCCGAACATCACCCGGCTCACCCTCCCAGATAAGAGCCAGCTTATTCCGGTTTGCATTTTCAAGATGACGATCAATAGCGTTTAACACGATATTTGTTTTTCCACCTTCGAACCATTTGAAGAAAGGGGGATTACTCCGATCCAGCACCTTATCCCATTTACGGTACCAGGAGAGTTGTTCGGCCTGCTCTGACCAGAAAACCTCGGGGTTTTCGATTGACCTGGCGTACAATTGATCGTATTCTTTAATATTTGCCTGTTCAATTACAGATTGCGAGGGGTAATAAATCAGCTCTTCATTCATGTTTTCCATACCGGGTCATTTAGTTTTGTATAAAATTAAGTTTTAATTCGCAGTTTAGCACACAAAAATGGAAAATTTAACTGAATTGTCCATCCTGCTAAAAAACAACTTTACCCCAATAATGTTTTGAAATGCAAATCTAAAAATGGAAAAAACAGCAGAGACGCCTGGCCGGGCGTCTCTACTCAAACTTAATAATGGTAATGAAATTCTGAATCAATCCTCACCTTCAGAAAATTCCATTAAAAATGCCTTAATAAATCCATCGATATCTCCATCCATTACGGCCTGTACATTAGACGATTCAAATCCGGTCCGGACATCCTTAACCAGTTTATAAGGTTGCATAGTATAGGAGCGGATCTGTGAACCCCACTCTATTTTTTTCTTTCCTGCCTCAATTTTTGTAGTCGCTTCGTGACGTTTCTGAAGTTCAAGTGCATAAAGTTGTGATTTCAGCAACCTGATGGCATTCTCCTTGTTTTGCAGCTGAGAACGTGACTCCGTATTCTCGATGATGATGCCGGAAGGTGCGTGTTTAAGCCGCACACCAGTCTCCACTTTATTCACATTTTGTCCTCCAGCCCCGCCGGAACGAAACGTATCCCAGGAAATATCTCCGGGATTTACATCTATGACAATAGTATCATCCACCAATGGTGCCACAAAGACCGAAGTAAATGATGTCTGCCTTTTCCCCTGTGCATTAAACGGGGAGATACGTACCAGCCGGTGCACTCCATTTTCGCTTTTGAGATAGCCATAGGCAAATTCACCCTCGATTTCAATGGTAACACTCTTCACTCCAACATCTTCCCCTGGGACAAAACTAGCCTCACGTACCTTATATTTGTGCTTTTCGGCCCACCGGAGGTACATACGCATAAGCATGTCTGCCCAATCATTCGACTCAGTTCCACCCGCACCGGCGTTAATTTTCAGAACAGCTCCAAGCCTGTCCTCCTCACGTCGGAGCATATTTTTAGTTTCAAGATCTTCTACAAGCCCCCTGGCCTCAATAAAATGCTCCTCAAGTTCATCTTCGGTAATTTCACCCGCCTCACTGTATTCAAACATAATCTGCAAATCATCAACGACCTGATCGACCGATTTAAATGCATCTGTCCACTGCTTGATTGAACGGATCACCATCATCTGACGCTCAGCCTCTTTGGGATTCTCCCAGAAGGTGGGGTCCTGGGTTTTGAGCTCTTCTTCTTCGAGCCTGATTAATTTATTATCGACGTCAAAGAAACCTCCTCAGCGCATCCCGGCGCTCAACAAGCTCTTTAAGCTGTTCCTTTAGGATCATATTGGGTATATTTAAAATTTAGTCACAAAGGTAGGAATAATGGGGTAATGTGCGAATAAGAATATTAGGCTGATAGACAATTAGGCTATTAGGCAATTAGACAATTAGGGTATTGATTTGGGAGATTAGGAAATCAAGGAAACATTGGTGAATTTCGAAGGGAAATAATAACCACATTATTCATTTTAAAATTTGCATTTTTAATTCTTCATTCTTCATTATCTATTATTTGGCCTGCCAGTTTAAAAGCCAGTTCAGCTTCAAATCCATGCCCCTGGGCAAACACTGCCAGCTTCCCGGTTCGCTCATAATCGGATTCACCTTTGATCGACTTGATTTTCGTCTTTAGCAGGTCCCGAAGAATATTGAGGTAGGAATCATCATCAATTTGGCTAAGTTCCGATCTGATAAGCACCTCCGGAATTTGTTTCTGCCGCAGCATATAGGTCAACTTGATTTTGCCCCATTTATTAAAGAGCAGTTTATCATTAACATAAAAGCGGACAAATCGCGTCTCATTCAGAAACTGTTCTTCAACCAGGTAATTCAGCGCGAGTGAAATCTCTTCATCTGAAAGCTCCCATTGCTTTAGTTTTGTTGTCACATCCAGACGACACCTTTCTGACTGACTACAAAATGCCATTGCTTTTGTCAGTGCCTGACGATAATGTGCACTTCCTTCCATATTGTAAATCAAATAATTTCAAACAAAAATAAGGTTAAATAACATCTTTTGACGAAGAGGCGAATCAGGATCCTGAACATTTAATTTTTTTTCATTTTCTCAATCCTGCCCTATCACCATCTTTGAACTGATCATTGTTATTACTAAACCGGATCCCGGAACCGTGTATACTCCAACATAGAATACATTTTTAAAGACCTCCCCGAAATTCGCAGGACGATATCTTTATCTTAAAGCGCATAGAAATGGGTGAGGATCCTATTATTTTAATTTCTTTAACAATTGAGGATACAATTCATCTTTGACCCACTTAAACTGTGGCTCTTTTTTAAGGATCTCCTCATAAATAATTTTAGCATTGCCCGGATCATTCAACACCTCGTATGTCTTTGCGATGGAAGTGAGCAGGCTCAGATAGTTCCAGTCATCATCTATTTCCAACTCCCTTCTTTCCATCAATGCCCTGGCTTTTAAATAGTTTTTCAGAGCTTCCGGCTTAGATCCGCCCATGAGAGAAGGAGCATGGAACTGGACATTTCCCATCTGGATATAACCAAAGAAATCATCGGGATCACTGCCAATTGCCTGTTTTGCGGCGGAAGCACTTTTAGGCCCAATAAATGGAGCAGAAAAAAGACTCAGGCCAATATGAAAACCGTAAAAGGCGGATTTGTAGCCATAGATCCTTGAAATCTGAAACTTCTTCTCCTCCAGCAATTTCAGGTTATCCTCCGCGTGCCTGAGATAAACAAGGGCTTCATCCTTATGATTGTTCCCAATAGCCCAGGCAACATAACCATATTGATAATTAATCAGCTCCATCAAAAGGTCATTACTTTTTTCAGGCTTGCCCTCCAATTGATCAATAATATTCTTCCAAGCAGGCATCGTATTATTAATGTAGGCGTTGTAGATATCTTTCTTAGAATTCCCTAGAAGGGATGAAGCAAAAACAACTAAGAAAAAGATTGTTAATCGATATTTCGTCCCTTCCATTGGTATTGCTTAAAGTATTTAAAAGTAAATGCACGGAAAATAAACAATCCCATAACCAGCTGTTGCGGAATAAGATATAATAAATTAGCCCGGATACTCTGCCTGCTTGTAATCGAGACCAGAACTCTTGTCACGACAATCGTGGAAATGTAGCAGATAAAAATCCGGGACTGAAGCGAGATGAAAACCGGTATGATTCCAAGGGTAGTGATGAACCAGAATAGAACCGCCAGTAAATAGGAATTCCCAAAAAAAGCAGTAATATTCTTTGAAAACCCATTAACAGCCTCCTCAAATCCACCATACATCCGACATTGGATCGATTTGTCACCCGTCAGGCACGCTACCGGAATTCTCCTTTGCTTGAAATACCGTGCAATTGCAATATCCTCAACTTTATGTTTTCTGTTAAACTCATGAGGATGCAGATCTTTGTATATCTGAGCATTAAATAACATGAACTGCCCGTTCGCAGCTGCCACTGATGCGAAGCGGGACCACCTGACCAAAGGCAAAGGGAGAAGCGTCAATAAGATATAATTCATAACCGGA
>TBL_comb47_HYPODRAFT_10004748_pt1 | contig 15479 bp, 9 predicted proteins | sample TroBogypolimnion_40_FD_10682 | JGI IMG/M metagenome (IMG submission 10682)
CCGGTTTTATCAATCAGTTCACGATTAAAAATGCTACCCGAACAACCTATTATGGTTACCGTTATTCCGGCTACATCCGGGTTCCCAAAGACGGGATTTACAATTTTTCGCTCATCTCCAACGATGGAAGCAAACTCTATATTGACGGTGCGGAACTGATCGAAAATGATGCGAATCATGGTGCGGTCGAAGAACCGGGCAGCGTTGCCCTTAAAGCAGGATTACATAAAATAATGGTGAAATATTTCCAGTGTGGTGGCGGAAAGGCGCTAAAAGTGAGTTGGGCCGGGCCGGGCATGGAGATGCATGAGATCAATGAACATGAGATCTTCTTTGATGATGCAAAGTAGAGTTCAATGACTTTTTAAACCATCAGGAATACAAAGGATTTCGCAATGTTTACAAAATTGTTTGTCCAATGTTCTGAATTAGTGGGCTTTGTGGTAAAAATGATTTTTAACATCACCTCTTTCAAACTTCAATCATCTATAAATGAGATATCTGACTTTCATCCTTTTTTTATTTCTTTTTGAAGTAAGTTCTTTGGCCCAGTCAACTTTGCGGCTTGAAGATCTTGACATCACCAAAGTGAGACAACGCAGCGGCAATCCCAGACGGATTTTACCTGAGTCCGGGGATTCCCTGCGTATCGGGGGTGTTCGCTTTAATCACGGACTAGGGACCGTGGCTGCCAGTATCTTTGAGATTGATCTTTTGGGAAATGTGAGTCGGTTTCACGCAGTGTGCGGTGTGGGCAATGAAACCAAAGGAAAAGGAGAGGTTGAGTTTGAGCTGTTTGCAGACGGTAACCGGATATGGACAAGCGGAAAAATGGACAGGAGCAGTCCGAACAAAACAGTAAATGTTGATTTGAAGGGGGTTCAGCGAATTGTTCTGTATGTTGCCGAAGGAGACAACTGGGATGAGCTGCCCGTTTACTGGGCTGACCCTGAATTTACTGTTTCAGGCGACGCTAATAAAGTTCAGGCATTTATTGAAAAGGCTGAAATATTAACCCCGCCGCCAGGACCCGAACCAAAAATTAACGGGGCAAGGGTGTTTGGAATCAGACCCAACTCCCCGTTTATGTTCACCATACCGGCAACAGGGAGCCGGCCGATGAAATTTTCAGCCATCAATTTACCCGGAGGACTCTCCCTTGACCGGGAAAGCGGTCATATCACTGGGAAACTGAATCAAAGGGGAACCTATACCGTTACGCTAATCGCTAAAAACAGGTTCGGAAAGGATAGCCGGAATCTCCGGATCGAATGCGGCGACAAATTGGCGCTGACACCCCCAATGGGCTGGAACTCCTACAACCTTTTGGGGTGTTCACACGTCAGTGAACAGAAAATCAGGGATATCGCAGATGCTTTTGTGTCAAAAGGCCTGATCAATTATGGATGGACGTATGTAAATATTGACTGTGGATGGGCGGATGAAGTGGTCGATCCTGCAGCGTTGGAGATTAATCCCAATGCGAAGTTCCCCGACATGGCGGGTTTATGTAGATATATCCATGGGCTGGGATTAAAAGCAGGGATCTATTCCACCCCCTGGACCCACGGATACGATGGGCGGAAAGGGGCGTCGGCGGATAGCCCCCAGCGGGAATACAGCAATAACCACCTTCCCGGTGAACCGTCCAAAATGGTTGGAAAATTCCATTTTGAAGGGATCGACGCCAGACAGTATGCCCGTTGGGGATTCGATTACCTGAAATACGACTGGACCCCCAATGATGTCCCTTCCACCGAAAGGATGTCTGAGGCTTTAAGGGCTCAGGGAAGGGATCTAATTTACAGCCTATCCAATGAAGCAACCCTGGCACTCGGAAATGAATATGCGCGTCTCTCAAACAGCTGGCGAACCACCGATGATATCAATGACACCTGGGGAAGTATGTCCGGTATTGGCTTTAAACAGGATAAATGGAAGAAATATGCCGGTCCGGGTCATTGGAATGATGCAGATATGCTCGTGATCGGGAAGGTGGGTTGGTCGGGGAAACTACGTCCGACCAAGCTGACCCCGAATGAACAATATACCCATATCAGCTTGTGGAGCCTGCTCGCTTCACCCCTTTTACTGGGATGTGACCTGACAAATATGGACGATTTTACCCTGAACCTGATCACCAATGCCGAAGTGATTGAAGTAAACCAGGACCCGCTGGGAGACCAGGCCTCACTCGTGGAGAGAGTCGGGGAACAGGAGAGTTGGGTGAAAGAAATGGAAGATGGCTCAAAAGTGGTCGGATTATTTAACCGCAGTTTTTTTGATACGGATATGACCATCAGCTGGAAAAAATTGGGAATCGGGAAATTCTGGAGGATACGCGATCTTTGGCGGCAAAGGGATATTGGACGATCGAACGAAAGCTTTAAGGCACAGGTTCCAAGGCATGGGGTCGTACTCGTGCGGTTATTCCCGGATTAATTTAGTTTATCCATAGTGAATCCGATTGTCGTCGCGGTGGCATGACATTTATTTACGATCAAAACATCAACTAATTAACCTCTATGAAAAAAGTATTAAAGTACCTGTTGCTTGGGATTTTGTCACTTCTTGTGATCATTGCCCTGGTGATCTTTGGGTTCTGGTTCAGTTACCAGCGGACAGTCGGTGTGAAACAGGGTCAGATGGTAGTTTCAGCCAAACCGGGCGAATTCGGACGGTGGGTAAATCCATTTATCGGTACCGGAGGGTTCCCCACCTACACGAGTGCGGATGATATCCCGGGAGTAACGGTTCCTTTTGGAATGGTCAGGCTTAGTCCCGATACCCAATTCTTTCTTGACCCGTTATGGGCAGAAGGGGGAGTAATCAGTACCGCCGGCTATTATTACGGAGATCATAAAATTATGGGGTTCAGCCACACCCGGATGATCGGCACCGGGGCCTTTGAAGGGGGCCATTTCAGGGTTGTTCCTTCAGCGGGAGAAAGCAGTCAGAAGGATTACAGGGAGCGGCATTTCAGCCCGTTTTCGCATAAAGATGAAGTCGCATTTCCAGGTTATTATGCGGTGAAGCTGCCCCAAAAAGGGGTGATGGCTGAGCTAACTGCCAGTGCCCGTGTCGGTTTGCACCGTTATACCTTTTCAGGGAAGGAGAATCCCCATATCCTGATCGACGTTTCGAGCTCGTTGGGAAAAGGTAAAACCACTGAAGGGGAAGTGCAGATTAATGTTGAAAAACACGAGGTTTCCGGAGCTATCCGGACATTTGGGTCGTTTGCCGGAAGGTATGGAGGTGAAAAAATTTATTTTTCAGCTCAGTTCAGCCAGCCATTTTCGGCTTACAGCCTGTGGTCAGGATCCGAATCATATATAAAAAAGCCTGCTGTTCAGGGAGATAAGTTAGGGGCGGATTTAAGTTTTAAAATGAATAGTCCCAGCCAAGTCGTTGAACTCAGACTGGCGATCTCGTATGTCAGCATAGAAAATGCCAGGGCAAATCTGAAAGCCGAAGCGGACAGTGTCTCATTTGACAAAATGGTGTCAAGGGCAAAACAGGAATGGGAAGAAAAACTTTCTACCATAAAAATTGAAGGGGGTACTGACGATCAGCGACATATTTTTTATACCACGCTCTACCATTCCCTCCAGATGCCAACCCTCTTTAACGATGTCAACGGCGATTATATGGGTTTTGACAAGAAGGTTCACCAGACCACCGATTTTCGCTATTTCACCGATTTATCGCTGTGGGACACCTTCCGGACAATCCATCCGCTTTTTACCCTGATAGCGACTAAAGACCAGCGTGATATGATGGTTTCGCTGGTGAAGATGTGCGAACAGGGTGGCGCACTTCCCCGCTGGCCGTCGGGATACGGCTATACCGGTTCAATGCTTGGGGCTTCTGCCGATATTGTGATAACGGAATCCTATCTGAAGGGAATTCAGAATTTTGATGCGGAAACGGCCTATCAGGCAATGCGTAAAGCGGCACTCGGCATAGAAGTCCGGAAAGAGGGGTACAGGCCCAGAGGCGGGATGACCGATTGTCTGAAATATCACTATTGCCCGGACGATCTGATGGATAAGGCGGTGAGCAAAACCCTCGAGTATTCCTATGCCGATGATGCCGACTCAAGACTTGCCAAAGCTCTTGGCCACGACGAGGACGCCAGGATGTTTGCTGAACATTCACAGTATTATCGGAATCTGTGGAATCCTGAAACCCAGTATTTCCAGCCCCGGACCACCACCGGAGAATTTGTCAAAAAATTTAAACCATTGAAATTAACCTACCTCGACTTCAATCATGAATATACGAATGCCTATGTTGAAGGGAGTGCCTTACAATGGCGCTGGGCCGTGTTTTTTGACCCGGAGGGGCTGGTCTCCCTTTTTAAAAGTAAAGAGTATTTTGTGAATGAGCTCAATGATTTCTTTGCCCTCTCCGATCCGAAACGGGGTACTTTTAGTCCGGGATCGTATTACTGGCATGGGAATGAACCTGATCTCCACTCGGCTTACCTTTTTAATTCGGCTGGCCGACCCGATCTGACCCAGAAATGGGTTCGTTGGATCCTGGATAATAAATATGGGGCTGGGTACGAGGGGATTGATGGCGATGATGATGCCGGAACATTNTCCTCCTGGTTCGTTTGGAGTTCACTGGGTATGTATCCGGTAGCCGGTTCAGACCGGTATCAGATCGGTGCACCGCTTTTTAAAAAGGCCTCCATTAAAATCGGGGAAAAAACCCTTAATATTGTAGCCGNTAACTATGCCCCTGAGAATAAATATGTTCGNAGGGTGTGGCTGAACGAGGTTCNGTTGGATCGTTTTTGGTTTAAACATTCGGAGATTGCCCAGGGGGGGACATTGCGGTTTGAGATGAGTGATAAACCCCTTTAAACCGGTTCTCGCCAAAATTGATTCAGCGGATTTTTAATAATCAGAATAACAATCTTTGACAATAAACACGATGAATCCCAGGGTTGATGAACATTTAAGCAAGACCACCAGGTGGCACGATGAATTGGTGAAACTGAGAATGATCGTTCTTGACTGCGAGCTGCTGACCGAAGAATTGAAGTGGGGTGTCCCTTGTTACACCTTCGGGAAAAGCAACGTAGTTTTAATACATTCATTTAAGGAATACTGTGCGCTGTTGTTTTTCAAGGGTGCCCTTGTAGATGATCCCAATGGTATTCTGATCCGGCAATCGGAGAATGTGCAGTCGGCCCGCCAGATTCGCTTTACCAGCCTTCAGGAAATAGTGGAACTGGAAACCATTTTGAAAGCCTATATTTTGAATGCTGTATGGGTGGAAAAGGCCGGATTAAAGGTGGTTTTTAAGAAACATACAGAACTCCTCTTTCCTGAAGAATTTCAACATAAACTGGATGAGATCCCCGAATTGAAAACTGCTTTTGAGGCATTGACCCCCGGACGGCAGAGGGCATACAACCTGTACTTCTCTGATCCCAAACAATCCAAAACCCGCGAGGCACGGGTTGAGAAGTGTATTCCCCAGATCCTCAGCGGAAAGGGATTAAGTGATTAAAAGCGTGAACCGGGTTGATCAAAAAAGGAGATTTAGAGGGGTCAAAAAGGAGAAAATCAGAATTTTAAATAGTACATTAAATCTTTCCGATTACTTTGCGCATTAAATAACAATCACCCTGAATGAAAAAACTTATCATTTTTATACTTGCAATTACGCTGTTATCAGCCCCGGCATATTCCCGCCAGGGGAAATTGATTCAAAGGGTTCTGGCCAGGAAATTTAACCGGCATGCCGCCCCGAACACAGGCCCGGAACCTGATTACAGCAATCTTTCCTGTTGGAGCGCCTCCCCGTTTAAGGTGGATGCCAGTGATAGTATTCCCGCTTTTTTAAAGGACGAGCAAAAGGATACTCGTGCAGATGTCTTTTTCATCCATCCGACCTCCTTCTTTGGAGAGGCTGAAACCGCAGCCTGGAATGCGGATTTAAGAGATTCTGTAGTCAACATGGAGACCGATTCACGCTCAATTCTTTTCCAGGCGTCGGTGTTTAACGGGAGCTGCCGTGTTTTTGCACCCCGCTATCGCCAGGCAAACATGAAAACGTTTTATGTCCGTTCAACCCCCATTGCGAGAAAAACCTTTGATCTGGCTTACTGCGATATCCGGAAGGCATTTCTCTATTTTCTGAAGAATTACAGCGGCAACCGTCCGATTATCATTGCCTCACACAGTCAGGGCAGTCTTCATGCCATCAGACTCTTACAGGAGTTCTTCGATGGGAAGCCGCTGCAAAAACAGCTGGTTTGCGCCTATGTCATCGGATATCAGATCAAAAAAGAGGCCTTCAAAAAGCTTCACGCCGGAGAACAGCCTGATCAGACAGGATGTTATGTGGGATGGCGCAGCTATGCGAAAGGGGAGATCCCTAAACTGATTGAGAACGAAAAAGGAAATTCAGTCTGCGTCAATCCGCTTACCTGGACCACTTCGGTGGAACCGGCTTCCCCGAAACTCCATCAGGGAATCATGAATGGATTTAAAACGATTATCCCAAATACGGTTGGAACTGAAATTGAACCCAAAACCAGGATCCTTTGGGTCGATACCGAGGCTTTGAATGATGAGCATAAAGCGAGAATCAAAAACCTTCACATCTATGACTACAACCTCTTTTGGATGAATATACGGCAAAATATAAAACAAAGGATCGATGCCTACGTCAAATTGCATTAAATTGTGATAGTGAAGGCTTAACTCCATGGGAATAGCGATGAAGTTGTACAAAGTCAAAATAAACTTTGAGGCTGTATCGGTAAATAATTTAACCGCAGAGGACCGCCGTGTGAAATCGCAAAGGACCGCAAAGTATTAAATTACAATAGAATAACTCTGTACCCGTCAGCTGACAGGTTGCGCCTTCTTTGCGTATCACTGCGATAAAAAGATGTTTAAGACAATTGTTTCACTATTCCAAAAAAATTAATTCGCCATGACATATAAAGACCTGATGCAACGAATATTCCTGATACTGGTTCTGACCTTTGGACTTTGGGGCTCGATTTTAGCACAAATCATTGTCGATAAAGGAATCTACAAAGCCGACTTCAGTAATGCCTTTCACGAATCCAATTATGTAAGCTATTTCCTGTATAAAGGGGGAGGCCAGTGCAGTCGCGCCAATTCCCACTTTATAAATGATGATCCGAGACTCCAATGTGCAACAGATGAGGATTATAAAGGAAGTCATTATGACAAGGGACACCTGGCAAATGCCGAGGACTTCGCCTTTGATTGCCAAAAGGATGAACTCACCTTCAGGTATTACAACTGCCTGCCACAGACTCCGAATTTAAACCGGGGTATCTGGAAAAAGGAGGAGACACAGATCCGGAAATGGTCCCAAACCGAAAAATTATATATCATTTGCGGCGGTTTATTCGGAACAAAAAAAATAGGGAGGATCGCAGTTCCCACTTTTTGCTGGAAGGTCGTCCAGTCGGTTGCCACCAAAAAAGTCCTTTTCTGTGGTTGGTTCAGCAATACCGCTAACGCGACCCTGGAGGAGATATCTCCGGCAGAACTTGAAAAAAGATTAAAAACTTCTGTTGTTTTGTTGCAATAGTTAAGTTTAATTCTAACTAAGAATCACAACCATCAGTAAATCATTACTATGAAAATATTTTCTGCCATTTTCCTGTTCCTGATTGTTGCCATCTGTTCAGGTCAAACCAGGAAAAATTATGTGTCATTTGTTGATCCTTTTATCGGAACCGGCGGGCACGGGCATACCTTTCCCGGCGCAACTGTCCCGTTTGGAATGGTCCAGATAAGCCCCGATACCCGTTGGGAGAACTGGGATGGATCATCGGGCTATTATTATCCCGATAAAACAATTATGGGGTTCAGCCAGACACACTTAAGCGGTACGGGGGCTCCCGAATACTGTGACGTACTGTTTATGCCCACCATTGGAAAAGTGCGGATACTGCCCGGGGACGAAAACATCCCCCGATCGGGCTATCGCTCCCCGTTCAGCCATGAAAACGAACATGCTTCCGCGGGATATTACACTGTTTTGCTTGACGATAGCAAGATCAGGGCGGAACTGACTGCCACAACCCGGTCCGGAATGCATCGTTACACTTTCCCGGCTTCGGACAGTTCAAATATCATCATCGATCTGAAGAACCGCGACCACGTCATTGAATCAAATATCGAGATCATAAGTGATACTGAAATTCAGGGATTACGCCGATCGAAGCGTTGGGCTGATGACCAGTATGTTTATTTCTATGCGAAGTTCTCAAAACCGTTCAAATCTTATGGTATTGCACTGAATGACACACTTATTGGCGGAATTAAAAAGGCAGAAGGGACCAATATCAGGGCTTTTGTGCAGTTTCAGACGAAGGAAAAAGAGGAGATTCAGGTCAAGGTAGGAATATCGGCAGTGGATATTGCAGGGGCCCGGAAGAATCTCGAAACGGAAAATCCCGGCTGGGACTTTGAGAAAGTACGCCTGGATGCAAGGGAAAGATGGAACAGTTTCCTGTCTAAAATTGATGTTCAGGGAGGAACTCCAAAGGAGCAGCGGATCTTCTATACCGGTTTGTATCATACTGCAATCGCCCCCAATGAATTTATGGATGTTGACCGGAGATTCCGGGGAGTCGACCACAGAGTTCATACGGCTGAAGGGTTTACCAACTACACCGTCTTCTCGTTATGGGACACCTTTCGCGCCAATATGCCGTTATACACCATTATTGATCCCGACCGGTACCGGGATTTTATAAAGACCTTCCTCTGGATGTACCGTCTTAGCGGCCTCCTTCCCCAGTGGGAACTTGCCGGTAACAATACGGCAACCATGATTGGTTATCACACCCATTCCGTAATCCTGGATGGTTACCGGAAAGGGATACGCGGCTTTAATGAACAGCTGGCTTTTGAAGCGATGAAAAAACGTGTGCAGGATATTGGCTATTATAAGGATCTGGGATATATTCCTGCAGATAAGGAGGGAGGATCTGTCTCGATGGTGATGGAATATGCCTATAATGACTGGAGTGTGGCACAAATGGAAAAAGAACTCAATAAAAAAACAGATTATCAGGATTATAGCTATCGTGCACAATTCTATAAAAACATGTATGATGGCTCCACTGGATTTATGCGCCCAAAAAATTCAGACCGCAAATGGGTGACGCCCTTCGATCCGACAGAGGGGAGCGAGCATTTTGTGGAAGGGAACTCCTATCAATACAGCCTTTTTGCCCCTCATGAAGTGAATGGGTTAATTGATCTGATGGGGGGAGACCGGAAATTCATTGCCTGGATGGATACCCTGTTCACAAAAAAATCGAAAAACGATCAGGATGCAATCGATGCTTCAGGTTTGATCGGGCAATATGCGCATGGGAATGAGCCGAGCCATCATATGGTTTATTTGTACAATTATGCCGGAGAACCCTGGAAAACGCAGGCCATGATCAGGCGAATCCTGGATACGCTGTATGACGATCAACCTGATGGACTCAGTGGGAATGAAGATTGCGGACAAATGTCGGCCTGGTATATTTTAAGTGCCATGGGATTTTACCAGGTCTGCCCCGGAACTCCGGATTATGTGATCGGAACCCCTATCTTCGATAAGGTGACTATCAACCTGAACAATGGAAAGAAATTTACAATAAAGGCAAACAACGTTTCAGCAACGAACAAATACATTCAGTCTGTTACCCTGAATGGAAAACCATACACAAAGACTTGGTTTACCCATCACGATATCCTGGACGGTTCTGAATTCGTTTTCAGAATGGGTGCCTCTCCAAATATGCACTGGGGGGCGGCAAAGGAGGACCGGCCAGGCTCTGAAAATTATAAACCTGCTGTAATGCTTCCATACGCCATAACTTCGGATCAGTATTTTTTGCAAACAGCAAGGGTAACGCTGAAGATTGAAGATCCCAGGGCAAAGATTTATTATACCCTTGACGGAAGCCGTCCGGATGAAAAATCGATACCCTATGTCCATCCCATTTCGGTGAACAATACCAGCAATATCAGGTTTGTGGCTTATAAAACAGGGGTTTTGCCCAGTTTGCCGGTTTCGGTTCAGGTTACCAGGCTCAATTTTGAGAATCTCAAAAATCATGAAGGTGAAGGGCGCTTTGCCAATGGTCTGAATTATAACTATTACCAGGCCCAGGTGATGGAGGAGGATGATCTGGATAAACTTACTCCGGTGGAATCTGGCATAATCCCAAATTTCACCATTGAGCACCGCAAACGGGAAGACTATTTCGGATATATCTATTCCGGCTACCTGGATGTTCCCCGGGATGGTATTTACACCTTCTCGATCAAGGTAAATGATCGTTGCACTTTTTACCTTGACGGCAAGAAATTCATGAGCGGAGGGGAGAGAACCGTGGCACTCAAAAAGGGAAAATACACAGTTCTGGAGAAGTACTTTCAGCTGGGAGCCCGGAAATTCAATGTCGTCAGCTGGGAAGGTCCCGGGATTCCGGTTCAGGAGATCCCCACAAGTGCACTATTCCATCTCTAAATAAAATAAAAATTTATTACCGGATATCGAACCAAACGCGGACATTGCAAGGTGATTCCCGGGCCGTTTCACCGACCGGACGCAGTATCACCGGGTACTTTCCAAACATATCCGAATGGACATGGTCCGCTTTAAGGTAGCAATCCCTCACTTTCGAATCGGTTGGTGCTGACGCCGGGGTGAAATTTAACAAGGTCGGGAGTTCAAGGCAGTTGGTATAATTTGGTTCCGAATCGAAAAAAGGCTGGAAATTCGCATCCACAGACATCAGGTATGGCCCATAGAAAATTGCAGCCCTGGTTTTGGCTTGCAGCGGAAGTCCTATCTCCTTTTTGTCTTTATCAAACAACCTGAGTTTATATTCCAGGTCCAGATCCAGTTTTTCATTCGGCTGAAGTGCCCTGTCAACGACCATATAATCACCTTCCACTTTTGTACTGACAATCTTTCCATTCGATTTCAGGCTCATTCCATTAATCCACAAAGGTTTGCGGATGGCCAGTCTCGTGTCCTGAGCAGAATTAAGGATCGTGATCTGAAACCGGTTTGAATGGTTTTCGGCCTGAACGGCCTTTAGATGCACCCCGTTATCCTGATATTCCCCATCGAAAAAAAGGTTGAATTGGATCCGCTTATCCTTTTTCGTGAAAATATACTGTCTGGTTTCGTTTAATGCCCTCAATGCATGAAAATTGCAGCACCACCAGCATCTGGCACTATTTTTATCGACCCGGAATCCAATCTCAGGATCGAGGTATTTGGATCCAAAATCACCTGTTTTAAACTGATTTGCGAAAAGGTGGTTGATCAGGCAGTGCTCCGCATTTTCGAGGTATTTCATATCCTGGGTGGTTTTCCAGAGGTGAAAAGAGAGCATCAGGAAATCCGATTCCGAACACCCTTCGTCACGGCTCTCTTTTGAAACTCCGACGCTTCCGAAGTATTCCGGTACGCCGCCGGTGATCAGATAATCAGGTGAATGAACCAGCTCATCATAGCGTGATTTCACAAAATTCAGATGCCCGGGAATCCCCGTTCTGTCATAAAGCATCAGGGTTCCAAGCAAGGTATTCAGGTAGCCGTGACTGTGCTGTTTCCCCTTTGGCGGCAATAAGGTATATACCCGCGACGCGGTACGAAGGTATTTATCCTCCTTTGTTTCATCCCATAACATCACCAGTCCTTCCATGAGCTGGGTAAAACAGATATAACCTGTCGCACTCTTATCCTTGAATCGTTCTGCAATTTCGGGACTGACGCAATTGTCGGTAATTCCGTTCAGAAAATCCCCGAGTTTTTTTGCTGCAGCAAGAACCTCCGGCTTACGATAGGCTTTGTAATAATCCATTATTCCAACCAATAACCGGCCATTTCCCCACAGGAGTGCCATTTGTGGTCCGCCCAGTTTCTCCTTGTCAAATACCAGGCCGGGATTTCCGAAACGGCCGTCTTTATGCTGGTAAGTCAGGGCCTCGGCCATTAACCGATGAATATCTACCGGATTTCCATCAAAGGGAGTTGACGAAAATGCGTTAAAATAGCGCCCGGAAATGTCGCCGCTAAATTCGGTAAAACGTCTTTTGAATTCCGGTTTAAGTGAAATGTCGGCCAATATGAAATCGGGGGTCATTTCCGGGGTGTTCCCAAACATGATCCGGTCGCTGACCAGGGCAATTCGCCGGTTTATTTCCCCTGCCTCACTTTTATCCGTTTGACGGATTTCCTGGGCAATACCGCCTAACGGGGGGAGCAAAATTAAAAAGACCGGGGCAATCAGACTTTTACAAAAATGGTTCATAAGGTTTACAGGGAGATTATTTCCGGGTTAATTCTGACACACAATATTTCCGGCCAATTGGATTTCACTCTTCTGATTTTCAGGAACAGTCATAAATGTCGCCGGATCCGCCGGAATCGGACAATCACTGATCACAACCTGCTTCACATCTTTAAAGTGTAGGATGGCCGGGGCTTCTTCGCTTCGGGAAGCTGTAACGGCCCTGATCCATAGCTGAGCCACATCTTCAAAAATGAAGGCATTGCGCTTCTCGGGGTGCTCAAGTGTCAGGTCGATATCCTGCAGCTTCAGATTTTTTGCATGCCGGACATAAAATCCCCAGGAAGGGATAGCCCCGAACATATCCGAATCGGGATATTCCTTAATTAACTCGGGAACACTTTCAATATCTCCCTTGAATGAGCCGCCACCCTTGTATGCAATCAGGAGGTGATCGATCGTAATATTTTCTATCGGGTAACCCGGAATACCGGTGATCAGCGAAGCCTGGGTGGCTCCGGTGGCTGTAATATGAGAGATCAGGACATTTCGCAGATATCCCGGTTTTGGCGTTGCCATATCCCTTCCGCGGTTTCCCAGTCGCAGAAAAATAGGTGAGATTATGCTGGCCATCGAAATATTGGTAATGGTTACCCCTTCAATCTCAGCTCCGTCGACGGACTCAAGCGCTATTCCGGCATCGGCTGGCTTCCCCACTTTCCGGGCGATAACCGTACAATTCGATACGGTAACATTTTTAAATCCTCCACCCGATTCGGTGCCAAATTTAAAGGCATTGCAGTTTGAAGCCAGGATGCAGTTTGTCACTGTAAGATTTTCAACCGACCGCAGATAACCCAGCGAATAAGATGCTTTTGGAACGATGGCGTCATCGAATGAGTCGATATAGCAGTCGGAAATACGGACGTTTTTGCAACCGTCGGGGTCAATCCCGTCACTGTAACCGTTGAGAATGGTAACCCCCGAAATATTCACAAAGTCAGTGCCAAGCATGCTGATGTTATAATTGGGGGCATTTTTCAGGGTGATGTCCCTGATGATTACCTGGCTGCACCGCTTTAAGGCAATGGGTTTAGGACCTCCCCGTTTAATCCGGTTCCCGTCAACGATCCCCGTCCCCAGGATTGCTATGTGTTCAAGGTCTTCGCCGCAGAGCAACGCATAATGGAAAAAACTGGTCTCCTTATCACCTGCATTTTTAAAATCCAGTTTCTCGTAGGGATCAAAGTCTTCATTATCCTTACTCATGCGGATGACCGAGCCATGATCGAGATACAAGGCAATATTGCTTCTCAGGTGGAGGCTCCCACACAGGTAAATGCCGGAAGGAAAACAGACCGTTCCACCTCCATGGGCAAAACAGGAATCAATGGCGCTCTGTACCGCACGGGTATCCTTGGTCAGACCATCTCCTTTTGCCCCGAAATTTAGCACGTTGTATTTTGGTCCGGACTCATTTTCCTGACCGGTTGTTGCGAAAAGGCTATTACCTGTCAGAAAAGTCAATAACAGGCAGAGTGCAGCGGCAGCATATTTTTCTTTCATGGTGCTTGATTATTTAAAAATTGAATGTTGATCGTTTGGCCAAAAATACAAATTGTATGTTCAGTTGAGTAAAGAATTAACCCTTCAAACTCATTTCTGCTAACTTTTATCCAATAAATGGTAATATTTAATGTGCTTTTCCTAAGATTCAAGAAGTTATTGACAAAAGGCAGAACTATTTTTGAGTATCATTTTCCAGATTAAAATTTGAATCAAAGATTATAGCCCATGAAGACTTCTTTCAAAAAATTATCCTTTGCTGTTTTCGTTTTCCTCGCATTTCAGATCACCAGGGAGCTTAAGGCGCAACTCTACTTCAATTATATGCCGACCAAAATCGGGTGGCACGAGGCAGTATATGATCATGAAAAAGACGATGCCCGCGAAGATGACAAATTTGGACCAAAGATAACTCCCTGGACCACCTGGGATAATGCTTTGGAACGCGAAATGGACTGGTACCTGAAGGCACCCATAAACGAACATGGTTATCCTTCGTATGTCTGTTTTACCTTTATGGATGAACATTATAAGGCCTACCGGAATGATTTTATTCCTGCCATGCAGAACGGAATGGGGATCATCTCCTACCTGAAATACTGGGAATATAAGGGGAAAACGAATCAAAAGGTGCTTGATGTGGCCAGGAAGATGGGGGATTACCTGGTTCAGGAAGCCAATACGGCCAATGAAGGTGCCTATCCTAATTTTACCCGTTCAACGGGCGTTTATACCGAGTGGCCGTTAAAACAGAGTTCACAGAATGATGCCGATCACGGTAAGAATACCATTGAACCCGATAAGGGGGGGATTGCAGGATATGCACTTCTTGAACTTTATAAAGTGACCAAAGATAAACGGTACCTCGATCAGGCAATTCACAATGCACAGGTACTGGCCAAAAACATGCGGAAAGGGGATGCCCTTCACTCCCCGTGGCCATTCCGGGTTGATGCCGTCACCGGGAAATACTGGGGTGAACGCAGCGGAGACATGGTTTATATTTTAAGGCTTTTTGACGGATTGCTCGAGTCGGGATACCCTGAATTTAAAAAGACGCGTGAACAGTTGTGGAACTGGATCACCAACTATCAGCTAAAGGCGCCCGAGGACAGGGATCACAGTTTGTGGGTTCAGTTTTTTGAAGACCAGCCAAAAGAGGATAACCGCAATGCCTGGACCCCGCTGAATATGGCCCGGTACCTGATTGAGAAAAAGGAAGCGCTCGATCCGCAATGGAAGGAGCATGCAGAGCAATGCATCCAGTTTGCCATGAAATATATGGGAAGTGAACGTCCGGGCGGAGTTACCGTTGTGGGGGAACAGGATACCGACAATAACCCCTGGGGTGGCGTAAATTCTACCTTTGGTGCTGTAACTGCGATGTTTTATGCTGCCGGCGGGGGCGAAAAATACAGAGATATCGCATTTCGTGACTTAACCTGGATTACCTATTTTATCCGCGAAGACGGTATCGTTTGTGATCAGACCGGCGAATGGAACTTCCTCAGAGAGGGTGGATGGGTCGAAGATTGTCATACTGACGTAATACATAATTTTATGGATGCAATAAAAGCGGTTCCGGAATGGGCCACCG
>TBL_comb47_HYPODRAFT_10004749_pt1 | contig 15477 bp, 31 predicted proteins | sample TroBogypolimnion_40_FD_10682 | JGI IMG/M metagenome (IMG submission 10682)
CTCTTAGTAGTCCCGCTTGTATTACTCATGTCTGCATGTGCTCCAGATAAACCAGACCCAATAATTCTAAGCGAGGGGTTGAAATGACAAAAAAGGAATCTATCCTTCACGCAATGGAGAACTTGTTTTGGCGTTGCGGAGATTGCAAAAACCTTTATACGGTGGATGTAGATCATTGCCCAAACACAATCATTGACAATTTAATGGTTAATAAATTTACATCTAAGACCGAATTAGAAGGGCTAGCTAAATGACCGACCTAGAGATTGTCCAATCGTGCGACAACCCAGAATTGAAAGCAGAGGTGGGAAAGTGAACGAAGCAACGCAAACTTGTCCGATTTGTTTTTGCGCTATAAAAATCTATCCATTAATGGTTGGCGGGTGGTTTGATTATTACAATCATCAAAATTGGCATTCGGCGCAAGCACCACAGCCAATTCAACAATTTACGAGCACAACTTCAGAAAAGATGCCCGAGCCAAAAGGATTCGGGGCGATAGTTGAGGCTGAGTGGAATGGTAGCCGTGAAAGATTTTTTAAGAACGGTTCGCCCTTTGTAGATGAAAATTGGACCAGAGAAGGACAATACGCCAACAAAATTGGTTGGTCAGACCTTATCAACCCAACAATTCTAAGCGAGGGGTTGAAATGACCGACCTAGAGATTATCCAAGAGGCGCAGGAACGGATTGATTACAAAATTGATTACTTTGAGGCGGCTAAAAAAGATGGGCACGATTTAACCAAATCAACCGCGCAAGAAGAAATCAACTCATGGCTCGCCCATAAAGCGTTCTTTGAGAGGCATAAGCGACTTGAAACAAATGTGGGTGATTTGTGTGAGATTTGCGAGTATTCAGAATACAGAGCGTCTTATCCCTGCCCTGAATCAGTAGCACAAGCGCGGCTGATTTTAGGAGTGGCAAATGACTAAGGCAAACCTACCAATTAGGGAACGATTGTTTGCTAAAACCGTTCAACTTGAAAATGATTGCGTTCAATGGGTTGGCTCTACAAATCCAAATGGTTACGGGCAAATAGGCTATGAAGGAAAGATTTGTACCACTCATAGACTTTCTTGGATTTTGGCAAATGGAGAGATACCAAATGGTTTGTGGGTTTTGCATAAGTGCGATTTTCGCGCCTTGTATCAACCCCGACCATCTTTTTCTTGGAACGGCTAGAGATAACACAGATGACATGGTTTCCAAAGGTCGCTATGTCAATGCCATGCTCTTAAAAACCCATTGTCCTCAAGGACACGAGTTTTCTCCTGAAAATACTTACAGGTGGAGAAATCAACGCCTTTGCAGAACTTGTCAAAAGGCACATCAAGAACTAAGAAAATCACGGCGACAAGCCAAAGCGATTATGGGGGTAACGGAATGAAAGTTTATTGGGGGCGACTTCCGTACATCAAGGGACGGGATAGCCGATTTAGTTTTGATTTAGGTATCCGTTGGTATAACTCAAATGGCAAAGCCTTTGTAATTAATTTATTTCGCTGGCGATTAGTTATGGAGATAAAAGAATGACTTACACACCAAAATACACTACCGCCGAATACTTGGCGTGGATTGACAAGGAAGTTACCGAAACCGACATCTTAATAAGTACGAATTGGTCAATGTTTCTTTCAACTGGGGATAAAAAGTTTGCTAAGGAAACGCGCAAATGGCAGCGTTACCGCGCTTCTCTCCTAGCCAACCGAGATGTGTTGGAGAGGCATAAGCCGATTCCGTATAACGATGGCTCAACTTTTTGTCGGGCTTGTAATGGCGTTCCCTGCCCTACCTACCTAGACATAGCCTCAAAGTTAGATGAGGTGATGTAGGTGAGAGAACGCTATCAACTGTGGCGTATCCGTATGCGCCGTAGATTTTGCAGGGGTAAAAGTCCTTGCTTTGCCAAAGGTCAATTTGGTTGCGTATGTCGGCATCACCCTTTAAGTCAATGGTACAAACAAAGAGAGGTGGAGAAGTGAGCAAATCAGAACTGCGCCGAATGGAGATAGTTGCTCCCGAGGCTATTAAACAACTCCGCGAGCAGATAGCGCGGGAGATTGAGGAACGAAACAGTTTAATTATTAAAACAAGCCAAAGTCTTTTAACCCCTGCCGAAATTGTAGAACGATGTGCCGCTATCGCTAGGGGGCAAGATGAATTTCCATTGGTTTTAGATGGAAGAAATGATGGAAGCGTTATCCATGCAGAAGATTTGCGAAAAACTGCTCGTGAGTGGAGGCGTGAAAAATGAACTACTGTCCATGCTGGAGATGCAATATGGAGCCAGACGAAGTGGAGATGTATGAAGAAGACCCAGACCGACTACACGATGAAATGAAGGAGAACCTGCCATGAGCAAGATTATATTGGTACTTGATGTAGTGGAAGGTGTAGACCAAGAAGATGTAAAACTTTATATGAATGAAAAGTATCTTTTCGGATTAGAAGACAACAAAAAATTCATAAATGGTTGGACATATCACCTTGAAGAAGACATCCACCAAGTAAGGGGCATTGCCCTTGTTGAACTGTAAGGAGAAATCAATTGTGTGATTGTAGTTGCCGAAATTGTGCAGATTTAATAGACGTACCAAGAATGAGAGACGCCGTTGTTAAGTGGAAAGATTCTGGCGAGATGGATATGCGCACCTTTGCGCTTATACCAGACGGTTGGGGAAACGACACCAAAAATCATCCATTTGATGATTTTGATGATGAAGTTTTCTATTGGCTCACGCCAGAAGAGTGGCTTGAGTTTGGAATCGGTTTTCAGAACGAAGATTGGAAGGTGATAGATACTGTCCAGTTATGACTATATTTGTGCAACCTGCGGGGGCACACAAGAGGTTATCAGGTCTATGTCTGATGAAGCCATAGCACCAATATGTTGCGGTAGTGGGATGAACCGCATCTACTCGGCTCCGCCTGCGGTATTCCGTGGGCAGGGCTTCTACTCAACAGATAACAGAAAGAGGTAAATGACAAAACTCAATAGAGAATATATCGAAGAGTTGTTAGAAAATGCACCTGGTCTCAAGAAGCAACTGATGGCTGATGGCATGTCTGACGACGATTACGAGGACATGATTGATTTCTTAACTTCATTGAAGGAGATAGTTAAGGAATAAATCTAATGTCGGGCGTGCCCGACGTTCAGACCAACTCTTCATACGAGGGCTCTTCATCAGGAGTTATGTCCGTTTCTTCTGATGGAGAGTCTTCATCTATCTGAGGGCGGTATCCGCCAAGAGCGTTGATAATCCTTTTAACAGCGCGACGAACTCTTTGGCGGGCCGCTTCCTCAGTATTCAACTCAAGTAACTTAGAGATATCGGAGTATTCATAACCCAATGCGAAACGCATTTGTAACACTTGTTGGTCAGGTGCAGAAAGTCCAACACAAATTTTGGAAATCTCCGCAAGCATCACTTGCAGATTATTGCCCTCGCTCACAAGTGTCGTGGTTTTCGACTTGCCGAGAATGTTCAAAGGCAAAGCATCAGTATGGCCCAATAAGACGCTTGGTAGTAATGTCTCTACCATTTCTGGTGTATAGAAGAATAAGTCGTCATACTCATATCCAAGAGATTTTGATTTCCAATATTGACAGTAATCTAAGGCTCTATTGCGAAGTGAGCGATAAAGAAGATTCTTTGTATCTTTCTCCGCTAAGTTTTCCCACTCCGCAAATTTACGAGGATGCTGTAAAAACCACGCAAGCAGTTCTTGGCGAATGTCCTCTATATCACACACATCAAATTTTTTGTGATATTCACTAGCAACATTGTCAACAATGTAAGACCATGGCGCTATACGCTCCCATGTAACTTTAATTTGATTTACCCCCAACGGTATCCGTCAACAATGAATGAGCCGTCTCGTTGGACAGGAATGGCCACAGGAGTAACTGTTTTGCCGTCAACATAGAGAAGGCCAAAACCTTTTTGCCAATTGAAGAGTCCACCTTTAATATATTTAGCCTTAGACCAGTCCATAAGATTGCCAGTCTCAAAGCCGTAGATGGTACGAGTATCATCAGCGCCGTAAGATTGACTATAAGGGACAACAGCCTGACGATGAGTGTGCCCACAAACGACAGACTTGTTAGTACGCTTAGCAAGATTAAGAGCAGTAATACCAGCAGTAGAGTTTTGGTTACCTTCATCGCCGTGCATAAGGAGCCAATCAGGCGCGATTTCGTAAGGGTCTTCATGGTATGTAATTCCTAACTCCTTCATGCGAAGGAAATTTGGTAGTGTTAATTCGGGTAGCCCAAGCAAGCCTGGAGCCTTTAGGCTAACATAGTTGAACAAGCGGTCAGTGTGGTTAGAGCGAGCCATGCGAGTGACTTGAAGTTGCTCAAGGATGCGACATGTCTCGTCACGATTCTTGCCAATGGAACCCTCAAACTCCATGATGGTACCGCGTGACCACTTGCTGATGGTCTGGAAGTCCATCTCGTCACCAACGGTAGCAACCTCGGTGGGCTTGAACTCTTTGATGAATGATGCTATGTTGTTCACTGCGCGCTTGTCGTGGTAGGGAACCTGGAGGTCGCTAATAGCGACGATTACCTTCACTTAGAAGCCTTCTTATGTTTGGTTCCAGTACGCACTTTATTCTCCTTGGCTACGTTTGCCCCATGAGATAGCGGGTCAAGATTACTCATTGTGTCATTCTTCGGACCGCCTTTGCGACCCTTGTTGTTCTTGTGGTCAACATCTACGTTCTTGGGAAGTGTATTTCCACTCTTTTCTTCATAGATATGACGAGCGGCGTTCTGTGTTTCCGTGACAGTTCGCTTACCAACCTTCTTGGCAATGACCTCAACTGGACGTCCGCCGTTTTGCTCGGAGCCTTTGTATGGTCCGTAAACTTTCTTGCCGTTTTCAATCTTTACTTTTGGGTGTGAACCAGTCATGCTTTCATCTCCTTATTTAGCCACTTGACTATTTCTGGGTTGTCTTTAAGCATGTCTATGAAGTGAAAACCAAGCAGGTCTGCGACCTCTTCTTCTCGGAAATGCTTGTTGTTTCTTAACGGACTTTCGTTGATAAGGGCATGGACAATCTCGTGCATGAGCACTCGAAATGTTTTACCCGCTGGTAGGTTTGGCACAATCTGTATTAAATTTTTATCTGGCGTGCACAAACCATTGTTTTCGGTTGATTGGTAGTCATACTTAACTTCGTATGAACTACCATAAATTTTTACTGATATGGGTTGGGTCACTTAGCCCACTCCCTAATGCCGAACTCAACTGCTTCCTCAAGTTCTTTAAGGTCGTTATCGTTCTCAATGTAGAAGTCAAACTTGGCGCCGCTGAGAGCGTGCTCGGACTCATGTTCGTTGACAGCGTTTATGCCCATACGAGAGATACGACCAACCTTGCCACCAGCAGAGCGGATTGCTTCTAATTCGTTTGGGAAGCGAACGTCTGTGATGACGTAGTTTGTACCATCTTTAAGGACTTGAGCCATTACTTGGTCAACCCAGAAGTATTCGCCAAAGACCTCGCGGGCGGCTACGCCCAGGATTTGGAGAGCCTCGCGTATGTCTGGGTCTTGCTTAACAGCATCCCAGCCAAAGGTATCCACCTCCGTCTTTAACAGACCACCTTTGTCGGTGGCAAGCAGGAACTCTTTAATCTTGTCAGCAAATGCAAGGCGTTTCCAGCCATGCTTCTCAACAAGAATGTTGGCGATTGTGTCTTTGCCAGATTGGGCATAGCCCGACAATCCAATAATCATGCCAGACTCCTTGTCGTTGCTGTTGCAGTTAGTACTGCACCCACTTCTTGGAAGTGCTTGCCCAACTCTTCTAGTGTGTCAAACTCTGTAAGACACACGTCACACTTGTGCTTCATTTAGTCCCGCTTTCTCTAATAGTGCTTCTTTTCCATGCTTTACATAAAAACTGTTTACATCTTCCCCGTCTGGTAACTGAACAACCGTTACAGGGAGTTCTCTCGCCAAACCACGAGCAAACTCAAGCCCAGGGTTATCTCCGTCAGCGAAAACATATATGCGCTCAAAGTCGGCCAAAATCCGTGAGTAATGTGCCTTCCAACTATTAGCCCCAGGAACCCCAACAGCAGGGATACCAACGCACTTACTAAGAGTAAGCGTGTCCAACTCTCCTTCGCAAACCGCAATCCAGTCCCCCGCCCTTTCTACATCTTTTACGTTGTACAACTTGGTTACTGCTCCCGCCATTCCCATGTACTTTGGTTCAACAGCGGGGTTAAGCGCTCTAAATCGGATGTCAACAACTCCAGTCTTCGTAATGTAAGGAATCGCAAGGCGTCCAATATAGGCTTCATGTCCAATCTCAGGCTGACTGACTACGCCTAATCGCGCCGACAAGGCCGCTTCTCTGGTTATACCCCTTTGGTTGAGGTAGTCCGCCGCCATATCTATGTCCTTCGCGTAGTTGGTTGTCGCCTGCTCCAACAATTCTCTTTGCGAACTCGCGTGCTTCGTTGACACTTATTCCCTCTCGTAGTGCGATGATTTGTAATGAATTTCCGCCGACTCCGCAGGCAAGACAATTGAACAAGTTAAGTTTGAAATTGATGCCCGCACTAGCGTGTCTGTCATCGTGGAAAGGGCAAGTGATAGGGCCACTACCTGACGACCTGTTAGCGAGCCAGCCGTAATGCTCAAGGACTCGTCCAATATCTGGTAACTCACTCACAACACATCCCCAAGTCGTATGACCAAATATGAATCTTCAAAAGATTTTCCTCTCGCTTTAATTAAGACTACTGGTAAGACGCTAGTTTCGCTGAGACCGCGCGCCTTAGCGTAGAAACCTCGTTCGCGGCTTGCTTCTCTAAGCCATCCAGGTAAATCAATACGTCCCGAACTTCCTGGGGCTTTACATTCGATAACCACGTGTTCTCGTTGGAGCCACTTGGATACTGAAACGTCACCTTCATCTTTGGAGCCCGCTCTAGCCAACCTTTCGGCTGAGTAGCCTCTTGCCCTGAACTCGTCCCTTGTGTCAATTTCGTACCCCGCTCCCCGTGCCTTGTGTGTCGCTCTCGTTACCATCTATGCTCGTTTCAGGAACCACAGAATCAACAGCAATAACATCATCTAACGTACCCGTTTCTATTAGTTTAATACAGATTTTATATGCCATTCTGGCATCAAAATTGGTTTCCTTATCAAGACGAGACTTAATAAGTTTTACTAGGTTTGCTTTCATCACTTGCTCTGCCTCGACAAATACGGCTTGAAAAGCCTTCATGTCAATTACTGGCGGTTTCTTTTTGGCTGTCATATCCTCACGCGTTCTCTGGTATGTCGTTGACGTAGCAATACTCACCGTTGAAGGCAAGGTATGCCATTACAGATGTTCCGTTGGCGTCTGCGCGCCCGTACCTGTTCTTCACCACCGCTACTGCAAGTGTGGTACCCACCTGTCCGAGTGTCAGTATCAAGGCAGGTAGTTGCGCTACTTTGCCTTGGAGGGCTGACCGAGGTTGACAAGGGGTCCCCTGCACCGCCTCGGATGTGTGATGAAGAACTAGCACGGCGGCGTTTGTCGCACGGGCTAAATACTTCAACTCTTTCATAATGGCACGCATAGAGGCAAACTCTTCGCCACCGTCGGTGGCTACGTCCATCAGGTTGTCAATCACAATCAACTCTGGGGCTTGGCCCCATACTTCTTCAAATGCTTTTACCTCTTCGGCAATATCTTCAAGGGATGGACTGGACTCAAAAGACCACTGTATATGGCTTCCCCTTGCCAGTACAGAACGAGTCCAACCCACGTCCTCTGTTAACAACCGCTCTACATCTGTCTGCGACTTATTGGTTATCATGGATGCTAAACGCATTGCCATTGTGTGTGCGCTTGAGTCCGCACAGATGTATAGGGTTGGAACCTTCATTTTAAGCGCAAGCGCTTGGGCCAACATAGACTTACCAGCACCAGGAACAGCGGCGATAACCGACAGTTCCGAGCGACGCAAGACAATCTGCTGACTGTCAAATGCGTTATAGCAAGAAGGAAGGGGCTCGCCACCGATTGATGCTCGCCCAACAGAACGAGTTAATGTCTTCATGTCTTACCCCTTTCATCTTGTTGTTAATTAGGTCTCCACCGTGAAGGCTTGAACTTCGTGCCCGCCTTTACGGGCGGTAGAGTGTTTCTAAGCAATGGATTGGGCGAAACACAATCCCCGACTTAGAACATTGGTTGGTCTATTAGTTTGCTGGCTTGCACTGCTCTGGGCCCTGTGGAAGTGGGCAACTCCAGAACGCGTAAGGCTTCCCCGTCTTTGACGAAGTTCCCGACTTGTAGATTCGCGCGCCGTGGACGCACGTTGGTACTGGTGTATTTGACACTGGTGGTGCCCAACCCGTTCCTGATGGCGCTTGAGGCGCCTGGCTTTGAGTGGAACCACCCGTTGATAAAGGGGCAAGTGTTGACGCACCGTTCAACTGCTTTGCAACAGCCGCAATTTGCGTAGCCAACTCGTCCTCTGAAATGTCACCAAGCAGAATAGCCAACTCGGCACCAGTGTTGGCACGGACGTTAATCATGTCCTGACCAACCTTAAAACTTACTTGTAACTTCCAATCCTCAGCCATTAGTACCCTCTATCTCGGTTGTCGTCTGTAGCAAATCCACCAAATTGAACTGGTGTGCTAAAAACAATTCCGTATGGTGGTTGGTGAGATTCGTTAGGTGCGCTAGTACCAGGCATTGGTACTGGGCGCGTATGAAGGCCTATGAAAGACCTAAACTCGTCACGGGTGATAAGGCCCTTATCCCAAGCCTCAATTAACTCACCCATGGTTGCGTCATCTATCAACTTTTGTCTCCCTCTTTGTAGAAAAATCACAGACCTGATTAAAGTCACAGAGTTTGCAATTTGTTTGGTTAGGTATAAAGATACCAGACTTTCTGGCTTTGTCAAATTGCGCTACCAAAAACGAAAGTTTCTCGTAGTTGTAATCTGACAAATCAATCCAGTCTGACAGGTCGGCCTTGCGGGCCATGTAGAAATTGCCATAACGGACCTCTACTCCGTAAGCAATCTCGATAGCCAACTTGTAAAAACCAAGTTGGAGTGATGATAGATACTGCTCGCTTGAAGATGTCTTTAGGTCAATGATGACCAACTTGCCGTCAACCTCAAAGATGCGGTCAATGATGCACTTGATTTGGATATCGGCAATAGGCACTTCAAGTTCTAGTTCGATTGCTGGACGCCCGTCTGGCGTTGTCCAGATTTTCCAATGTGGATTATCGTTACGCCACTCAATGTAATCCAACACAAAATTTGGACCTTGCTCGTTCCACCACTTGACGTCTTCCTTGTTGGGATTAGCCTTGGTAGCACGACCACCAACCTTGGCTGTCTTTAGGTCTTTATCACCTAGGCAGACTTTCCAAGCCTCTTTCCATAACTGCTCATGCTGTGTCAAAATAAACTCCAATGTGTGTTACCCCATTTTGGGGCGCTAAATTTGGGAACTCACTTGCTTTGAAAATCTTGTAGACCGAGTTGTTGATGTAGACCGTTTCAGGTCTATCTATGCCAATTGGACTCTTGATTTTGGGTAACTCCATGAGAATACCATCCTCTGGACCCCAGTAAAGTTCAAGGTCAAACGGTGCTTCGGTCATAATTTTCCGCCGCTAGGTGGAAGGCTGAACCCCCTACGGACCAAACCGAATCTGGTCCCTTGAGTTTGAGCATGCGTCCAAGGTAGTAAGCCCAACCACAGGCTAGGTATGAGGTGATTGCGGAGTAACTTGCGTATTCTGGTAATGGTGCTTCGTTGTCAATTTGTACTGTCATGGCGGTAGTCTGACACAGTGTTTGGTTGTTGTCAAATTACGCTATAAGAATTACTGTCGGGCACGCCCGACGACCAATATTTGACAACCCGTTTGGGTTGTGTGTATAATTAAATATAAGAGATATAGGAGACGGCTTTGGGGCCGTCTCCGTATAGATATCAGATAGGGAACCTGTTTGGTTCCCATTATATATAGGAGATTTCAGATGTCAAATCTTGTTAAAAACTGGATACTTAATTCCTTCTTTGTGAAAGAAGAAATTAGATTGCGAACATCATCGGCCTATTCAATAGGCCATGAAAGGGGATGGGTAATAGGCAACAAATTTGGCTTAAATCAAGGCTACCAACAAGGATTTAACGATGGTCTTGAATACGAGGACCGTGAAGATGAAGTTGAGATGAACAGAACCGAATGGGAAATCAACCGAGAAAATCGGGATATTCAAGTGCTAACACAAGCATTTTTAGAACGTGAACAACTGGCAGAAGAACTCAAAAATTATGCCGCAACCTCAGATGTCACACTAAGAATCTACCCATTTGCCAATAGAAACTTCTAGTCCAGAGACGACAAAAGAGCCCCATCCAAGGGATTACCTTGGTGGGGCTTCTTTGTAGCCTTAAAACCGATTCTGGGGCGTTTTAAGGGTATTCAGTAGACCACTGGTACTGGACCAGTTGGGGATTTCTTGTATGCGTAGGCTGGCTTGATTAACTGGAAAGGAGCAGTTATCTTGCCAATCAGGTCATACGGACCAGGAGCACCAAGCGTGTGGTAGGCATCCAATGCTACGTTCGGATAGACGCAGACTGTACCATTGATGGTCTCTTGGAAATACTGCCCAAAGACCCAATCGCACGGCTCTAGGAGCCACTCTTCGCCCTTAGCGTTAGGCTGGGTATAGGTCTCAACATTGCCATCTGCAAGCATCTCTGCTATCTCGTGGCAAACAACCGTGATTAGGCCAGGAGTGAATAACTCTCCATGTACTAGACGGGCTGGGACAATTACCTTGCCTTTGACAATTGTGGCTTTTGTCCACAATGCGGGGATGTAGTGACCGTAAAGGCGTCCAGCGGCTCTTGGGGAGCAATATGCCACTGGGACGCCATTGATGCTTATGTGGTAACCACTAGCACCAATCTTACGATTTGCTTCGGTTAGATGAACAACCCAAGCCTCTGGAGATGCCGTGGTGCTGACCGTAACGGCTGGCTTTCCCACTGCTGTTGTAATCTTGGGTACAAAATGCTGTACCGCAAGGGTCAACTCTCCAAGGTCACCGTTACTGAGGACATCTGTGGTTATTTGGATAGCGGTCATTTGCCCGCTTGGTCTGTTTCAACATCTGGTTGAGATGCGGAAAATTCCAAATCCTTCAAGGTAATGCCAAGGGCTGGAAACTTCTTCTTGAGGTAGAGATTCACAAATGCTGGAACAGTATGGCGGATTTGTGGTACTGCCGCTGCCCAAACTGCCTGAGCGGTCCAGATTAACTCACCCTTTGAAAATGAGGTAATTGAAATACCCTTAGCGCTTGTATAGGCGCGAGCGGCCAAGTAAGCACCAACAGCCAAATGGCGTAAGTACGAATAGATAATTGTTTTTTTCATGGTTTCCCCTAGTTCACTATGCCATTGAAAATGGCTTGTATTTCTGTTTCTGTAATACCGTCTGTGTGTCCACCAGCAATGTTGTAGGCTACGGTGACATCTTTGTGGTTACCCCAGCCAGATACAAGGCGTTGTGGAATCTCAGAAATGGAGAGTCTGTGCTTTGCGATACGACGAAGGTTTGTCTCTTGGTTGATTGCTTGGATTGCTCCGTTAATCTGGGCCATTGTAAGCGGTGTACCGTTCAAACCAGTAAACTCAATGGATACAGAGATTTCGTTCTCGTCCCACTCGTTTACAGCCCATGCTGTGTCTTTTGGCATGACAGATTCAATAGCCTTGCCATTAAGGTCAATTACAAAGTCAAATGAAGCCTTGACGCAATGGTTGTGAAAGTACTCGCCCTCGCCAACGGCTGTATCGCCCTTTACTGCGGTTCTATGGAAATATCCACGAATGATTTTATGGCCATCTCGGTTAACACTCCAGTTGCCTGGGTTGCTTAAAATTACTTCGGTCACATGAACACCACCGCTTCGATAAGGTCGCCAGGGGTTGTAACCCCAGCAAGTTTGGTTACGAGCGCATTGCCCGTATTAACATAAAGTTCCTCGGCAAGTTCAGAGCAGATGTAGCCATCTTTCTCTGCTAGTTTTTTCATCAATTTGGTATTGGCCAAAACCTTGAGTCCGATAATACGGAAAAAAATTGTGAGGATATTTACCCAATTGTATGGCTTGGCAAGAGCCTTAAAGGCTCCTTTAACGATAGCCTCGCGGCTCTCTTCTTCGTTATACCAGATTTGGTGTTTGTTCCAAACAATGTTGGTGTACTGTGTGACATAGCCAAGGCGTACGCCGCTAGGCGTAGCCTCCACAATTAAACCATTGCCAATATAGATAAATACGTGATTCCACCTAGACAACGTGCCTAACTGGATTAAGCGTGCTGCAAAACCATTGGTTCGGACAATGCCCAAATCACCTGGTCTTGGTTTATAGTCGGTCATTCTTTAGATGCTCCCATATCTTGTTAACCGTTTTGTTCGTCTCCACGTCAACATCAAGGTCTTTCTTGACCGCTTTGCGGTCTCTTTCACCTTGGCGTGCGTCAGAGTTCAACAGCAATATACACATGATAATGGCCTCAAGTGAGACGATAAGTGTCAAAAGCGAGTACGGATTTGGCTCAACGGGGAGAGTAAACCAAATTAACCACCATAGCGCGTGTGCAAGCATTGATTGGGGTGTTCCCAACCAGTACGAGGCCAGGTCTGCTAATTTGTGAAAAAACTTCACTCTTTCTCCAATGCGTCCAATCGTGCTTCGTGATTACCGTCTGTCTTTGTAAGGTCCTGAACCGTGTCCCAAATCTTGTTAACGGTGTCTTTAAGACTTCCACCGCCGTTAGGCTTGAGTTCTTTGACTGCGTGTGTTAAGTTTTCAAGGACTGGCTTTACATCAGTATCAAATTTCTTGTCAACCACGTGGCGGATAACAACAAGAAAGCCAGTTCCAAGGCCGCCAAGAAAAGCGCCAAAGCCTGACAAAATAAGGGCCCAGTCGGCCCAGGAGTTGAGATTCATTAGATTCCTTATGAGACAGTACGGATAGTGCAATACAAAACCCCACCATCACCAGAGAAGGCTCTATCTGGGGCGGTGATTCTGGTGTATTTTTGTTCTTCAATAATGCAACGAACTTGCTCACCAGTGCTAAAATCCTGATAAGTGATTACGTCTCCATCAGATTCTATGTTTTCAAGAGCCGCTAAATTAAAAGCGGCGGCACCCTTGTATCCATAGGTGGCATTATTTCTGTCTCTGTTAAAATCATAATTAAGCAATGGCAAACGTATAAGTCTTTGCCGCCTAACGGCTGGGGTGGATTTTAACTGATAACCCAAGAAAACATCCTCTGAACCAACTTGTTGCCCAGCAGAGGCAAGTAGTTGAAATTTCAAACCAATTGACTGTTGTGGGCTGGTGTCAATGGAATCAATTGCTGTTAAATCTTGAGTGTAATCAAATGTGTCATCCGTGTTAATAAGAAGAGAAATGCTTTGGTCTGGTCTCACAACAAATGTATTTAGACTTCCAGTCTGATTTGGCTGTACGCGCAATTTGAGCAATTCAAAATGTTTGTCTTCAAGGGTAAATTGTCTTATTTGCCCAATTTGCAAATAACCAGAAGAAACAAGGTTGTTGTTTTGGATATAAATACCAACGCCCGCAAAGCCCATTACTAAAAGGTTGCTCTGGCCAAGGCTTGCCACGGCAGAACAAGCGGCGGTTACGGTTGGCGTCCTAAGATGGCTTGCATATCCAAATTGGTTAGTTGCAATCTCTTTGGAAAGGTCAATCTTGACCAACCCAGAACAGAATGTTCCGTCGCCATTGTCAATGTAGTTTGTTACCGTGCAGTAGGCATAGCGGTCTTGGAAAGCAACGCTAGTAACTGGCGAACCATTAAGCACTGTGTTTGTAACGGTGTCAAAACCAGAGGTGACAAAGGTAAGCGGACCGTAGGTGATGTAGCCAGACGACAACCAACCAGAAGTATCAATCTGTCCAACACGCACACCCTTGTTGGTACCGATAATCAGATACTTGCCAAGGTATGAGCCAAGGGCGGTTACATACTCTCCTTGTGGCATTTCTGCCGCCGTGAGTGCTTTGTTAAGCAGTGGCACTGCTCCAGTGGTGTCAAGAGCGAGACGAAAGATTGCCCCAGAGGTTCCAGCATAGCCAGAAACGTAGATTGCGTTTGGTCCATCACAGACTCCAGTCCAAACCCATGTAGAGGATGGGTGTTGATAAATTGGCACATTGTTGTTGGCGACCATAACGGATGTGCCAAGTGTACCAGAGGCGTATGCAATATCTGCGTTAGTGTGGGCAATGGTAAAAGAGGTTGGGGATGTAATTGAGGTTACAACCCAAGTGCCAGCATAGGCGGCGTTAAGCGAACCACCAGCAAGGGTAATCTGATAGCCTACATTGTAGTTATGCGGGGTAGCAGTCCAAATTGTGCCCACGTTGGATACAAGGCTTGTGGCAACAATGTTGAGGGTTGAGATTGGGACAACCTCATATACGGCATTGTTGATGCCAGCAATTACGCGCTGTTTGGCATAGCCAAGTTTGGCTGATGTAACCGTACCTAGCGAGGATGGGTTTGTAAATATGCTTGAACCAGCAGAACCATCTAGCAAACCACGATAAATACCAGTTGCATTGATTGCGTAGTAATACTGGCCGTCATTCGTTATGTCTAAAATTGTTCCAGTGCCACCCCAGGTAACAGTGGAAACCGTGGTGCCATTGTACATATAAAGATTGGCACCGTCTGCAAAATATGCCATATCGAGGTTGTTATACCTTGCAGACATGATTAACGGCGTTCCCGCAACGGTTTTTACTTGACTTACATCTGGTAGAAGTGTAACTCGACCAGCATTAAATACTTCAACGCCAGCAGATTTGTGAAAACGATATTGAACATTTTCGCCCATAATTGGCTCTTGGTAACGCGCTCCAGCACCATAATGAAATGACGATTGAGAACGCAACCACCAACCAGTAATGCTTTGCTCACCAGGTTCTTTTTGGGTATCCGTTTGCTCTTTGCGATATTGGGCGGTTGCACGTTCATAAGGATACTTTTCGCTGGTAGCAAAGCAAAATGGCAAGCCGTCGATTGCACAATCATAAAAAATATCACTGTTGGTCCATGTAACACTGGAACCGTACGGTTTACCAATTGGCGATACTGGTCTTTCTGCAATATGGTGGTAGCCGCTTATTGTGCTAATTGTCATTGGTTACCATCACTTACTGTTGCCTTGAGCATGATTGCGCCTTTCGGGTGTGGGATTACGCTTTAGCCGCGTTTAAGAGTGTCGCAATATCCTGAGCCGTCAGCCCCAATGCCTCTAACTTCGCATTAGTAGCCGCCAACTGCGCCGTGAAATTAGCCTGAGCCGTAGCCTCTGCCTCTGCTTTGGCTTGGGCATCTGCTTGGGCTTGAGC
>TBL_comb47_HYPODRAFT_10004751_pt1 | contig 15472 bp, 15 predicted proteins | sample TroBogypolimnion_40_FD_10682 | JGI IMG/M metagenome (IMG submission 10682)
TCTTGTCGATTTGGGGCTATGAGCCTGGGGTTGTGTCGGCGAGTTCGCTACAGGCACTGATCTTGGGGTATGCTTTGCTGCCCTGTGTGATGAAAGCCTTGGCGCTTGTTTTTTTAAGACAGTGGGCACAAGGGCGAGCTCGCTGAGCATCAAAACCAAAGCCAAAACCAAAGCCAAAATCAAAATCAGACAGGCAACGTGAAGACAATGCAGGAGTCATAAAATGTTGAATCGAAGAAATTTTTTAAACCGTGGCGCACAAACCTTGCCGATCCTTGGTGTGGGGATGGCGGGCGGTCTTGCACTCAGTGGCTGTGCCGGGGTGAGTCTAGAGGGCTACAAAAGTGAAAAGCCGGTTTTTTCATTGCGCGAGTACTTCAATGGCCCCATTCGAGCTTGGGGAATTTTTACCGATCGATCGGGTCAAGTGCAAAAGCGCTTCACCGTGGAGATGAATTGCTCATGGTCGGGTGAGCAGGGCACCTTGGACGAGTCGTTTTTCTATTCGGATGGTACTCGTCAGCGTCGCATTTGGCATCTCTTGGACCAAGGCCAAGGACGCTTTGAGGGGCGAGCCGATGATGTGGTGGGCGTGGCCTTGGGCGAGTCGAGCGGCAACGCGTTTCGCTGGACCTACACCATGGCTTTGAAAGTGGGCGAGCAAGTATGGCGCGTGGAATTTGACGATTGGATGTTTTTAATGGATGGCCAAGTGCTGCTCAATAAATCGGCCATGAGCAAGTGGGGCTTTCATTTGGGGGACGTGACCTTGTCATTCACCCGTCCCACCCCGCTGGCTTAATGCGGCGAGTCTCACCATGGCTTTGAATCCCAAGATCGAGAATTGGACCTCGCGCTCCGTTTGGATTGTGGGCGCCTCAAGTGGCATCGGTTTGGCCCTTGCCCAGGCCTTGTCCGAGCGTGGAGCCAGAGTAGCGGTCTCGGCCCGGCAAGAAGCGAAACTGCAGGAATTTGCACGCACCCGTGCGAACGCTTTTGCAGTGGCCATTGACGTGATGAGCGCAGACAGCGTGAAAGCTGCGAGCCAGGCTGTGGCCGCCCACCAAGGTCTTGATGTGGTGGTCTACTGCGCTGGTCACTACCTGGCGCAAGACGCCAAGGCGTTTGATGAGGCGCAAATGGTGCTTCATCAAGAGGTGAATTATTTGGGTGCGGTGCGGCTCTTGTCGTGCGTGCTGCCCACCCTCAAGGCGCAGCGCTTTGGGCACTTGAGTTTGATCTCCAGTGTGGCTGGCTACCGCGGACTGCCCCAGAGTTTGGCCTACGGGCCGACCAAGGCCGCGCTCACGCACTTGGCCGAGTGTTTGTACATGGATTTGCACGAATTGGGGCTGGGGGTGAGTGCCGTCTTGCCTGGCTTTGTGAGCACGCCCCTTACCGCACAAAACAACTTTGAGATGCCTGCCTTGATCACACCCGAGGAGGCGGCGAGTGCCATGCTCAAGGCGTATGCGCTGGGGGCGTTTGAAATCCATTTTCCCAAACGCTTTACCCGTGTCCTCAAACTCTTGCGATGTTTGCCCTATGCATGGTATTTCCCACTGGTCAGTCGCATGACCCGAGGGGTCAAATCATGAACCAGGCCGCCCTGCCTGTGGGCCATGGCGCTCAAAAGCTTGACGCCAAACGGCTTGACGATTTGATCGTGATGTTTGAAACCTTGAGGCCCGAGAGCTTGGCGGCATTGGATGCGTTTTATGCACCCATGGCAACCTTTAGAGATCCATTCAATGACCTTGTTGGCAGACCCGCGATCCATGCCTTGTTTGCCCACATGTTTGAGACCTTGGAGGATCCGCGATTTGTGGTGCATGAGCGGATGGTGGAGGGTGTTCAGGTGTTTTTGACTTGGCGTTTTTATTTCAAGATCAAAGGGTTTAAAAACAATCAGGCACAAACGATTGATGGATCAACCTTTCTTCGTGGGTTTATTTCTGAAGATGGGGTGTGGATGATCGATTTGCACCGAGACTATTGGGACGCAGCGCAGGAGCTTTATGAAAAGCTTCCTCTGATCGGCAATGTGTTGCGCTTTCTCAGGAAAAAACTGGCGTGTCCAAGGGTGCACCGATAGCACGGTCGGGATTTAAAAATCCCAGGGGTGCATGGCCAAGATTTTTCTTTTGAGCCCGGCAGTTTTGGAGGGCCAGGACCAAGTCGTGGGCGTGTAGAGGTCTGATCAGGTGTGAGCGACGCCACAGTTGTTGAAAGTCTCCCATGGTGAGACCTTGTAGGCGTGACAAAAGCTTCAAATCTTGGTTTTCAAGGGGACCCAACTTGAAGGCAATCCGCAAGCGCTCGAGCAGCTGCTGGCTTTGCTCGAAGGTGAGACTGCCCAACTCAATGCTCATGTCGAATCGCCTCAAGGCGGCTTCGTCCAAGGCTTCAAAGCGATTGGTGGACACGATCAAGGTTTGCGAAAAACCATCCATTTGTGTCAGGAACTCGTTGACCATGGTCACTTGCCAGAGTGATTCATGGGCGTCTCGGGCGACCAAGAAACTGTCGATTTCATCGATGTGCAAAATGGCTTTTTGTTGAGTGGCTTGTCTGAATGCCAGCGCTATGTTTCTCTCGGTCTCACCGACAAAGGAGCCCATGAGTTCGGAGGCTTTTTTGTGAAGCGTTGGTCGCTGGAGATGGTGTGCGAGCCAATGGGCGAAGGCGGTTTTACCGGTTCCAGGTGGGCCAAAAACACACAAACGGGCATTGGGGTGTTGATGCAAATTGGCAGCGAGGATTTCGACATCAAACTTGCAGTTGAAATAAGCCGGCTCGAACACCTCAAAGAGCATGGGCGCTGCCGCACGGTGGGGGATGGGGGTGGTGCGGTCGATGACCAATTTGTCGTTGACCAATTCTATGGCGTGGTGTTGAGGGTGATGAAGTTCGCTTGGTGGGAGCGATCGCAAAACCTTGGCCACTTGGTCAATGAGGGCGGGACTGGTCTGAGGATGTTGGGCAATGTCTCGGATGACGTCGCGCGGCAGGGGCACAGAGAAAGCGTTTTTGAACAGGGCCATTTTTTGCTCAGTCGTGGGATAAGGCATCTCAAAGCTGATGTCAAAGCGGCGAATATAGGCCGGGTCAAACGATTCAACACTGTTGGCAATCCAAATCGTAGGGCAGGCATTGCTCTCAAGCATGTGGTTGATCCATGACTTTTGGGGTGCGGTGTCATCCTTGTTGCCATATGCATTGCGTTCAGACGCGATGGGGGTGAACACTTCCTCGCACTCATCAAAGAGCAGCAAGGTGTGGGTGCCGGCAAATAGCTGCTGCGCAATGCGTTGGCTTCGAAGCCGCAAAATCGGCGACTGGGCGTGACCGTCAAGGGCACTCGCGCTCACTTGCATCATGCGCACTTGAAGGGCCTGGGCGAGCAAGAGGGCGAGTTGGGTTTTGCCTGTTCCAGGCGGGCCATAGATCAAGACATTGATGCCGACTTTTTGACTCGCCAAGCACTGGGCGAGGTAAGTTTGGATGAGGGACACGCGGGCTTGGATGTGGTTGTAGTGTTCGTGGTTTAACTTGCTGGCAAGCACCGGACTGACGAATTGGCGCATCAACTCAAACGGATTTTGAAACTGCATCAACATTTGTTGCGCAAAAGAACGGGTTAAAAAATTCAGTCTCGACTCAATGGTTCCGCGTCCCTCTTGCTCGATGAGCAACAAGCCAGAGCGGACCAAATTCGATTCGGGACTCAAGCAGCGATCAATCTCTTGGATGGGCAGGCTCAAGACGGCGGACAAATGTCGAGAAAGATGGTGGCTGGTGATGAAGTCCCCCACCAAATCCAGCGTTGTTTCAAAGAGGGATTCATTTTTGGTGAGAATGATGAAAGCCAAGACCCGTTGCTCAAGGGCCGTGAGTGCCAGCGTGGCGGCCAATAGCCCAAGATTGCCTTTGAGCGCAGGCGGGAGGTGGTCTAAAGGGTCGTGCCCCGTTTCCCAAAGCGACAAAACATGCTCAAGGTCTTGCTTGATGTGGACAAAGGATTTTTCGTGTCGATAGGCTTCGAAATTGTCAAAGCCCAAAAAATCAAAAATCTCTGTCAAGTTGTAATTGATTCGATCGTTGAGATAATTCAAGGCGGGCGTTCGCGCAAGTATGCGCAGGAGGTATATTTTTAAATTGTCGATGTAGAGTTGAGACTGATCGCTCAAGTTGGCGATGGATTTCTCGCTCGGTGTGGCAATGCACAGATAAGCCTGTCCGAACTCGGCCGCGGTCACAGGCGAGCTCACCGCCTGCTGGCTCAGGCTCAGGCTCAGATCTTTGAGTCTAAATTGTTCTCGACGCAACTGTTGTTTGAATGTAGAGCCCATGTATCAGACCCATAAAATACCTTGTCAATGCTGTGTGCGCACTCTTCATGACCGCATCACCAAGCACCTAGAATAGCGTAATTCTTAAGTCTGAGGGGCGCTATTTCGATAGGCAAGATTGTCCAATCCGCCTGGGTGCTATGTCACAAAAACCATCATATAAAAAAGCTTCTTTTTCTGCTTTTGTGATGATTTGTTTTTCGATATTTTGTTGGATCTGCCTGTTTTGAAGTTGCCACGTTCAAAGACGCGGTGGCGTTAAAACAACGACGGGTTCGGACTTGCAAGCCAGCGAGCCAAGCCGTTTCCAAAGGGGGTTAAGGGGTAGCAAAGTGGTAGCAAAGGGGTAGCAAAGGGGTAGCAAAGGGGTAGGCAAAGGGACGCTACTCGAGTGGATGGACCTGGCGGGTGGCACCAGGTTTGGAGCAACACCCAAGGACTGATTGACCCCCTGCCCAAAGGGGGGGCCATGCCAAGGCGTTCAGTTAAAGCGTATCAACAAAGGACGAGCGAAGGCTTAATTTTTCATAAAGCTTGGTGAGCGCAGGATGAGACTCGCGCCAAAGAAGTTCTTCAAAGCGCAAATCCAAATAGCCCAAGGCGCAGCCGACCGCGATATCGGCCAGGCTCAAATGAATGCCGGAACAAAAGACTTTGTCGCCCAGTCCTTTTTCCATGGCGACCAGACTCTTTTGCACCTTGGCCATTTGTCGATCGATCCAAGCTTGCGAGCGTTCGCTCTCAAGTCGCGAGGGCCAGCGTTTTTCTTGTCTTGCCAAAATGCTCGCATCGATCAAACCGTCGGCCAAGGCTTCCCAAGTTTTGACCTCGGCGCGCTCGCGACCCGTGCTGGGGATGAGCTTGCCCACAGGCGACAAGGTGTCCAAATACTCCACGATCACGCGCGAGTCAAACAAAGCTTCGCCGCCTTCCATGATCAAGCAGGGGACTTGTCCCAAAGGGTTGGACTCAGAGATGGTGGTGGTCTCAGACCAGACCTCTTCGATGGTGAGGTGGTAGTCTAGTTTTTTTTCAGCCATCACAATGCGCACCTTGCGCACGAATGGACTGGTAAGGGATCCGATGAGTTTCATTGTTTTGTGTAAAAGCTTTGGCGCCATTCTATCGGGCTCTTCAATTTTGGTGTTGTGTGTGAACGACGCATTGAGGGTTGAATCAAACCCGTATAAAAAGTGTTGAGGCTTGGGTTTTGGTGCGGCAAAACGTGAAAAAAACGCGTCCCCTCACAGGCTTAGAATTGGGGGATGAACACATCCACCATCAATGCCTTGTCCCCTTTGGACGGTCGCTATGCGAGCAAGCTCGAAGCTTTGCGAGTTGAACTCTCTGAGTTCGGCTATATGCGCCGTCGTGTACAGGTCGAAATCACTTGGCTTTTGGCACTGAGCCAAGCTGGGCTCAAGGAGTTGCCCCCGTTCACAAAACAAGCGCGCGACCATCTTTGGTCTTTGTTCAAAGGCTTTTCCATGGCCGATGCCGAGGCGATCAAAGTCATTGAGAAAACCACCAACCACGATGTCAAAGCGGTGGAGTATTGGCTCAAAGCGCAATTGGCCAAGAACACCTTGGGGGTTGAGGGCCACAGCGCTATGCTTGCGGCCACGGAGTGGGTGCATTTTTCATTGACCAGTGAAGACATCAACAACTGCAGCCACGCCCTCATGCTCAAGGCCGCCAGAGATGAGGTCTTGCAGCCAGCACTGTCTCGTGTGACGGGCTTGCTGCGGCAGATGGTGAAAGACTTTGCCCACATTCCCATGCTCTCCAGAACCCATGGACAAACCGCCTCACCCACCACCGTGGGCAAAGAGCTCGCCAACGTCTTGGTGCGCTGTGAGCGTGCGATGTCGAGGTTGATTCGAGTTGAGCTGCGCGCGAAGATGAATGGTGCCGTGGGCAACTACAACGCGCAGGTGGTGGCTTGTCCAGAGGTGAATTGGGAGCAGTTGGCCAAGCGTGTTGTTGAGGCTCCCGTGTTGGAGGGGGACGCTGTCGGTGAGTGCGTCGGACTGGGCCTTCATTTCCAGGCCTACAGCACCCAAATTGAGCCACACGACACCATGGCCGAAGTGTTCGATGCGATTGCGCATTTGAATGTCATCTTGATCGATTACTGCCGCGATGTGTGGGGCTACATTTCTTTGGGGTATTTCAAACAACGGCTCAAAGAGGGCGAAATTGGCTCCTCGACCATGCCCCACAAGGTCAACCCGATTGATTTTGAAAACGCCGAGGGCAATTTGGGGCTGTCCAATGCACTCTTGCGCCACATGAGCGACAAGCTGCCCATCTCGCGGTTCCAGCGCGACTTGACCGACAGCACGGTCATTCGAAATGTGGGCGTTGCCTTGGGGCATGCCTTGCTGGCTTACCAGTCCTTGGCCACTGGGCTGCAAAAGTTAGAGATCAATGAAGCGCGCCTGGCCGAGGACTTGGAGGCGGCTTGGGAGGTCTTGGCCGAGCCCATTCAAACGGTGATGCGCCGCTATGGCTTGAGTGGTGCCTATGAGCACCTCAAAGAGCACACCCGAGGTAAAAAAGTCACGCAACAAGACCTGCAGGGTTTGATTGCGCAGTTGTCCATTCCCCAAGAGGCCAAAGAACGACTGCTCGCCTTGTCGCCGCAAAGCTACATTGGCTTGGCCGAGCAGTTGGCACTGGCTGCGCTAAAGTCTTGAAGGTCCAAGGGGATTGAAAGGGTTGTTGACCGTGCCGATGTCTGTGCTGATATCTGTGCTGATGTGTGCGGGCATCTTCTCCCTGACCCTTTCCGCATAGCGGTTAAAACGCCACGCGCTTTGCTCCAAGGTGATGCGCCGCCATGAGCTTCTTTTTTGCGCGGGACTCATCTCGGTCCAATGTTGGACCTCTTCGAAGCTGCGCCCGCACCCTTTGCAAAACGCATCCCCCTGAGAGGTTGAGCAAATCGCAATACACGGCGTGTCGGGCGTTTGATCGTACCAAGCGAGCCATGCCGCGTAGGCCTTGGCCGGAAAGCCCTCGGTGCTCACCGAGTCTTCGTGGTAATGAATCATCAAGGCATAAACGCTGGCCAAGGCACGAACGGGAGCACACAACTCAACCCCGTCGGGACTGGGGCTGATTTGGCGCCAATAATTGATGGCGGCCTCGATGTCGGTGATGTGGATGCTTTGCATGGGTCTTGCATCATAGTCGCTTGCAAGCACTTTGTCTTGCCGTGCAAAAGGCGAGGGGTGAAGTCGCAACTCACCCGACTTCAAGGCCACCGAGCGTGCCTGCGCGCTATGATGCCTGCATCTGCAAAAAGGCGTCGAACATGAAAATGCTGCTGAAATGGATTTTAAATGCGTTGGCCCTGATGGCCCTGTGTCAGCTCGACTCAGGCTTGTGGCTCAATGGCTTGGGCGCTGCGTTGCTGGCGGCTTTTGCCATTGGCTTTCTGAACTTGTTGGTGCGACCGGTCTTGGTCGTTCTCACCTTGCCCATCACGTTCTTGAGCTTGGGCTTGTTTCTTTTTGTGATCAATGCCTGGATGTTTTGGTGGGCCTCGGCGCTCATTCAGGGCTTTGAAATCGACCATTTTTCTGACGCTTTGCTCGGCTCCTTGCTCTACAGCGTGTGGGGACTGGTTCTTGACTCAGCGCTCGAGCGCTTGTTCGCGCCGCGCGGCCAATAGTTCTCGCAAGCGGGTATCGATGATGGAGGCCTCCATCTCTTGAGCTCGCGTCAAGCCAGTCCCTTGGGCCAGTTGTTTGGCCAAATTTTGCGCGGCAACCATTCGGTCGACGGCCGCATTGACATCAAACTTGACAGCATAGGACTCGGCCAATGAACGGGTTGAGCCCAGTGCGTCAAGATTGGCCCGTTGCGCTTGGGACAAGAGCTCCCAAGCCTGCGCGTCTTGCGCATGCAAGACCACCCAGGCATGCAAATCGCGCTCGCTCTGAGCGGACAGGCTCAAGGCGCTCGAGCGTGGCGGCGCGTTGACGCCGACAGGTGTTGCCGCGATTTGAAGTCGCGCTTGGCATAGGAGCAGCAAACGCGCGCGCGTGTGGCCCAAGGGTTCAAGCAACGCCATGGCTTCCTCGGGGGCCTTGCTCAGCATGGCGACCTCGGCCTTCAAGAGCGCCAGGTCGTTGAGTGCGGGATCGTTGGGCGAGCTCAGCACCCAAGACTGCAGGCTTTGCAAGAAGCGGCGTGAAGTCTGAAAGTCGCTCAAGGTGGCACTGGCCAAGACCCCGGCATAAAGCGCCCCAATGCGCGAGCCCAGAGGGTCTTTTGTGTGCAGCAACGCTTGCTCGGCCACTTGCACGTGCAAGCGCAAAGCCTCGTGCTGCGAGCGGGTGAGCACGCGCGCGCGCGCGGACATCATGAGGTGAGACCAGTTTGCGCTTGAGGCGTTGATGGTGGCCAACGATGATTCGCTGCCCATGTTTCTCGCTTGCATGTCGGCAATGCGCTCGCTCGTGAGTGGGTGAGAGCGCAAATAGGGATACTGGCCGTTGTCGTTAAATCGGGAGCCTTGCTGCAGTTTTAAAAACATGCTGGCAAAGCCCGCACCTTCAAAGCCGGCTTGCGTCATGACGCCGTAGCCCACCCGGTCGGCTTCTCGCTCCATGTCGCGGGAAAAATTGAGTTGGGTTTGTGCGGTCACAGCTTGCCCGCCCACCATCAAAGCGCTGGCGGCATTGGGGCTTTTGCTCGCGGCCAAGACGCCCAAAAGCATGGCCCCAATGAGCAGGGGTGTTTGCTGCGACTGTTTGGCAAACAGCCGCGACAAATGGCGTTGGGTAATGTGGCTGAGCTCATGCGCGAGCACCGAGGCCAACTCGTCTTGGTTGGAGACCACGCCGATGAGACCGAGGTGAACGCCCATGTAGCCGCCGGGCAGGGCAAAGGCATTGATGCTGGGGTCTTTGATGAGGAGGACTTGCCAGGCAAAGCGCTGCAGCATGTCGCTTGACAACTCGCCGCGCAGACTGGCGGCTTGGATCAAGGGCCGCCAAGTGGCTTGGATGTAGTCAAGCAAAACCGGGTCTTCGACGTAGTCGGGGTCGCGAAAAATCTCCTTCACCACCGACTCGCCGATGTGTTTTTCTTCGCCCAAGCCCATCTCGGCACCGTCACCCAGGCTGGGGAGTTGCTCGTCTAGGCGCAACTTGCCTGGGCTTGGGAGCCGTCGGCCTGAAGTTGGGGATGCGCTCGGGGGGTCATCCGTGCCTTGAGGCCAGCAAACGCTCGTGACGAGCAGACCCATCAACGCGAAGAGGGCAAGCGCGCGCATCGACCAAGTTGGCGCAGCAGTGGGTGAGGCTCGGCGTGGCGTGGCCATGGGTGTCAAATCATTCATGGGTTGATCAAGGCTCGATCAATGCTTGATCAAGTCGCTTGAGAGAGGGCTCTCGAGCACATTGTCCATCTGGGCCATCGAGAGCAACAGACAACGTTATGATCGCACATTTATGTTAACGTTTTTGCACGAGGATACCCCCCATGTCACTGACCCATTTTGATGACCAAGGACAAGCCCACATGGTCGACGTGCATGCCAAAGAGTCATCCCACCGTGTGGCCATTGCGGGGGGCTTCATTGGCATGAGCGAATCCACCTTGTCTTTGATTCGCCAAGGCAACGCCAAAAAAGGCGATGTCTTGGGCATTGCACGCATTGCTGGTATTCAAGCGACCAAACGCACGAGTGACTTGATCCCCCTGTGCCACCCGCTTGCCCTCACCCGGGTGGCCTTGGAGTGGCACGCGGTGGAGGAGCCCCAAATGCACCGCTTTGGTCTTGAGTGTCGCGTCACCGCTGAAACGGTGGGGCCCACCGGGGTCGAGATGGAGGCACTCACGGGCGTGCAAATTGCTCTCTTGACGGTTTATGACATGTGCAAAGCGGTGGACCGTGGCATGGTGATGACCGATGTGCACTTGCTAGAAAAAAAGGGCGGACACTCGGGTCACTATGTGGCGCCTGAGCTCAATCCCAAGGCTTAAATTCGCAAAGCCACAAAGCCCACAAAGCCAATCAAGTATTGGGCACAATCCAAAAGGGCCTCATGAAGAGGCCCTTGGGTGAAAGTGAAGTGCGACTGGGGTGTGCTTTACTCGCCGTGCTCTTCTGAGTGCGCTTTGGCCTCACCCTTGTTTTTAAAATAGTTGCCCAGCACCACCACGCCAATGGCGCACAAGGCCGGTACACCGAACTCGATCAAGGTATTGTCCAAAACCATCGGTTTGATGGCCGCATCGTTGAGCAAGGCCTCTCCACCGACCCAGCCAATCAAGGCCGCGCCCAGAGTCACCAAGATGGGGAAACGCGTCATGACGGTGATCATGAGGCTGGAGCTAAAGACCACCACGGGAATGCTGATGGCCAGGCCTAAAATGAGGAGGGTCATCTCGCCTTTGGCCGCTGCGGCCACGCCGATCACATTGTCCAAGCTCATCACCAAGTCGGCAATTAAAATGGTGCGAATGGCGGCCATGAGGCTGGAGTGCTGTTGCTCTTGGCCGTCATCGCCGTCTTCTTCGGCCAACAACTTCACGCCGATCCACAGCAGCAGTGCACCACCCACAAGTTGCAAGTAAGGCAAGGCCATCAATTGGGCCGCCACAATGGTGAGGACCACCAACAAGATCACCGCGGCCCCTGAGCCCCAAATGATGGCGAGCTTTCTTTCGCGCGGTGGCAAGCTTCGGGCGGCCAGGGCAATGACCACGGCGTTGTCGCCAGACAAAATGACGTTGATCCAAATGATCTTGAACAGATTGATCCAAAAATCGGCAGTTTGTGCTTGTGCAATGAAATCCATGGTCTTGATCTTTATTGATGAGTTGTCGATACGACAGGGCAAGGTGTATAGAGTGTAAGCGCCAAAAAATTAGTGGTTTACCCTGATCTGGCCCTGTGGAGAGCTTTCGCAATTGCGCCCAGGGCAGGAGGCAAAACACCTTTCCATCCAGGCGCTTGTTGCGGCCTTGGCGGCAACAAGCGCGGGTTTAGAGCATGGCCTTCAACAAGGCGGCCATTTCGGAGGGGTTTTTGGTGACTTTAAAGCCACAAGCCTCCATGATGGCCAATTTGGCGTCGGCCGTGTCTTCGCCACCGGAGATCAAGGCGCCAGCGTGTCCCATGCGTTTGCCTGCAGGGGCCGTGACGCCGGCAATGAAGCCGACCACGGGTTTTTTCATGTTGTCTTTGCACCAACGCGCGGCTTCGGCCTCGTCGGGTCCACCGATCTCGCCAATCATGATGACCGCATCGGTTTCGGGATCGTCGTTGAAGGCTTTCATGACATCGATGTGCTTGAGTCCGTTGATGGGGTCGCCCCCAATGCCGACCGCCGAGGACTGGCCGAGGCCAATTTCAGTGACTTGGGCCACGGCTTCATAGGTGAGGGTACCTGAGCGAGAGACCACGCCAATGCGGCCTTTCCTGTGAATGTGGCCAGGCATGATGCCGATTTTGATCTCCTCAGGCGTGATGAGGCCTGGGCAATTGGGTCCGAGCAAGAGGGTTTTTTTGCCGCCGGCGGCTTCCTTGGCTTTCATTTTGTTGCGCACTTCGAGCATGTCGCGCACCGGAATGCCTTCGGTGATGCAAATGACCAAATCCAAGTGGGCTTCAACGGCTTCCCAAATGGCGGCGGCCGCGCCGGCTGGGGGGACATAAATAACGGAGACCGTGGCGCCGGTTTCCGAGGCGGCTTCTTGAACGGAGCCGTAAATGGGGATGCCGAAAATCTTCTCGCCGGCCTTTTTGGGATTGACGCCCGCGACAAAACATTCGCGCCCATTGGCGTATTCTTGGCATTTTTCTGTGTGGAATTGACCGGTTTTACCGGTGATGCCTTGGGTGATGACTTTGGTGTGTTGATTGATATAGATGGACATGATGCGGACCTTGGGGCTTATTTGACGGCGGCGACGACTTGCTGGGCAGCGTGGGCCATGGTGTCGGCGCTGATGATGGGCAGACCCGATTGGGCGAGCATGGATTTGCCAAGTTCCTCGTTGGTGCCTTTCATGCGAACCACCAAGGGCACGCTCAGATTGACCGCTTTACAAGCGGTGATGATGCCAGTGGCGATGGTGTCGCAGCGCATGATGCCGCCAAAGATATTGACAAAAATCGCCTTGACTTTGGGGTTTTTGAGCATGATTTTGAACGCTTCAGTGACCTTCTCAGGGGTTGCACCACCGCCAACATCGAGGAAATTCGCGGGCTCCGCGCCAAACAGCTTGATGGTGTCCATGGTCGCCATGGCCAAACCTGCACCGTTGACCAAGCAGCCGATGTTGCCGTCCAAACTGATGTAGGCCAAATCAAACTTGCTGGCCTCAATCTCGGCCGGGTCTTCTTCGTCCAAATCGCGGTAGGCGACGATTTCTGGATGGCGAAAGAGAGCATTGGGGTCAAAATTGAATTTGGCGTCCAGCGCCTTGATGTGCCCGTCGCCTTGCAAAATCAAGGGGTTGATCTCGGCCAAAGAGGAGTCGGTTTGCATATAGGCTTGGTAGAGCTTTTGCATGACGCTTGCGGCCTCTGCGGCACTCGCCTCGGGCACGCCGATGCCGTGCGCCAGGCCCAGGGCCTGCTCATCGGACATGCCATCCATGGGGTTGATGAACACTTTGATGATTTTCTCAGGTGTTGAGTGGGCCACTTCTTCGATGTCCATGCCGCCTTCAGAAGACCCCATCATCACCACTTTTTGCGTGGCGCGGTCGGTGACCACAGAGACGTAATACTCTTTCTTGATGTCAGCGCCGTCTTCGATCAAGAGGCGACGCACCTTTTGACCCAAGGGGCCGGTTTGGTGGGTGACGAGCTGCATGCCTAAGATCTCAGAGGCGAGTTGGCGCACCTCTTCGATGGAGCGGGCCAATTTGACGCCGCCGCCCTTGCCCCGGCCCCCGGCGTGGATCTGCGCTTTGACCACCCACACGGGGCCGCCGAGTTTCTGGGCGGCTTCGACGGCCTCTTGCACGGTGAAGGCCGCAATGCCTTTGGGTGTGGGGACGCCAAATTGACGCAAAATCTCTTTGCCTTGGTATTCGTGAATTTTCATCAAGTTCTCTTAAAAAGCAGGGGAAAATAGAACCATTGACCTGACCCTCCGACGTGGGGGCCACAAAACAACGGAACTTTGCCGATGAGAAATGTATCATGACCTGGGCAAAATAATCGATTTTGGCCTTGTAGAGTTCAAATCTTCGCAAAATTCTTATTGAATGGGTACTTCTTGATGTTCAAAATATTCATCGACGGCGAGGCCGGCACCACGGGGCTCTTGATCAAGGCGCAATTGAAGCGCGAAGCCGCCTTTGAGGTGTTGGCCATAGAGGCGAGTCAGCGCAAGGACGTGCAAGCCAAGCGCGCTTTGATGGCCGAGGCTGATTTGGTGGTGCTTTGCTTGGCCGATGAGCAAGCGCGCGAATCGGTGGCTTTGATCCACAGTCTTGGAGCAGACGCTCCCAAAGTGGTGGATGCGTCGAGTGCACACCGCACGCAGTCCCCGTGGGTTTATGGCTTTCCCGAGCTTTGCCCTGAGCAAGAGGGCTTGATTGCCCAGGCCTCTTGGGTGAGCAACCCGGGCTGCTACGCCACGGGCGCCATTGCGTTGCTCAGACCCTTGCTTGACGCGGGCGTTTTATCACCCGACGCTGGCGTCGCTTTGCCCAGTGTGAGTGGCTACAGCGGCGGGGGGCGCAGCATGATCGAGTCTTATGAGCAAGGCCATGCGCCTTTGATGGAGTACTACGCCTTGGGACTCGAGCACAAGCACGTGCCCGAGATCATGCGCTACTCGGGTTTAGAGCGTCGCCCGCTTTTTGTGCCGAGTGTGGGCAATTTTGCGCAAGGGATGGTGGTGCAACTGCCCTTGCATCGGGAGCAGTTTCAAAAACCGGTCAATCGAGGTGTGCTGCTCGACTTGTTCGCGCAGCATTATGAGCGACTGCCCTACAGCGAGGTGAAGGTTCAGCGCGAAACCCCCAGTCGCTTGGATGCCACCGCCCTCAATGGGACCAATCGACTCGAGATCGAGGTTGCCACCCACGAGAGCAGCGGGCAGTGCCTGATGCTGGCGCGGCTCGACAATTTGGGCAAAGGCGCCAGTGGTGCTGCCGTGCAAAACATTCGTTTGATGCTGGGCTTGGCGCGCAACCACCAAGCCTAGGCTCAGGGGCCTAGCGTGTGCAGTGTGTCTTTCGTGGCCTAGGTGTCTTTTGCCGCCTGCTTGAAGACCGCGCGCACGGTGTCCATGTTGAAGCCGCGGCTGATTAAAAATCGACTTTGACGCGCCTGCGCTTTGGCGTCGAGGGCTGGGCTGCCAAATTTCTTTTGCCACAGCGCGTGTGCGCGTTCGAACTCGGTCGCCTCCAAGGTCTTTAAGGCCTCCTGAGCGAACTCGTCAGGCACGCCCTTGGCGCGCAGCTCCATTTTGAGTCGTCCCAGACCCAGCTTTTCGCTTCGACGATTGACCAAGGCGTGGGCGTTGCGTTGCTCGTTTAAAAAATCTTTGGCTTGGAGTTCGTCCAAGAGGCGTTCGAGCTCGCCCTCGTCGGCTTCAAAGGGCTTGAGCTTTTGCGCGAGCTCCGCGCGGGAGTGCTCACGGTGCGACAAAAACCGCAGGGCACGCGATTTGAGGGACATCAGGGGGTAGGGGTGGGTAGAGGTTTTCATGGGCTATGGGCTCTGAGGGGTTGGACAAGTTCGGGTCGTGGTCGGGTGGTGGTCGTGTGTTGTGTGCAGTCAGGGTGTCTGGATGTACGGTAATGGGCTTGAAGAACTTGCTGGCTCAGGAGGCACCCCAAGGAGTGCTTGGGCCTGGATTCTTGGGCCTTGGACGGGCCACTTTAAAAGTGGCACCGCCTGGGCGCTCGACATCGAGTCGGTTTTTGGGGGCGCACATGGCGCTTTGCGTGGTGGGGCTGGACAGACTCCGGGTTGAGGTTTTGATGTGTTGGGGGCTTGGGGGCTTGGGCGCACGGGTTCCAAGTGCATGGACGATAGGCCGGGGCTTGAGGCGGGCGAAGCTTGCGTTTTGCCTTCTGGGCCTTGTCTTTTGTACTTGGCCTATTCCCATATTCCCTTCTTGCTGGATGCTTAG
>TBL_comb47_HYPODRAFT_10004753_pt1 | contig 15468 bp, 12 predicted proteins | sample TroBogypolimnion_40_FD_10682 | JGI IMG/M metagenome (IMG submission 10682)
AGCCCGACAGCGCCGATGGTACTGCGTAAAGTGGGAGAGTAGGCCGCCGCCAACTTAAACTAACCCCGGATTCAAAACTGAGTCCGGGGTTTTTTATGGACCTTGAGTCCGGGCGCAACTCGAAGTCGCAATCGGACTAAGAAAAAAGCCGTGGATTGTTCAAACCAAGTACATTAATCCGCCTATAAAGGAGTGCCCGGTATTTATCTTTCATTTCTTCTGAAAGGAAACTAATATCAATTAATCTGAACCATGAAGGTAAGGCTGAATTGATCGAAAAGAGGGTCTTATCAATAATCTTGTCTGTCAATCCACAACGATCTTTACCAAAATTGTTGATCAGGAGATTTCGATTGAGATTTCTTTTCCTCCCTTTTATGGGTAATGCAATTTCCTCCACCTCGCCTCTTAAAACGATCGAAGAATTAAGAAAGTCGTAAGCCGGCGCTAGTTCAACCTTATTATTTAAGATGATCACTGAATAATTTTTGAGGTGCATATCTTCGTTTCCTATCAGAAAGTTGAAAAGTACCCTGGTAAATAGTTTAGCTTTTTCAATAGCCGGAAAGGTACAGTATTCATCAATTAAACTCACCAATCTTTCCATGGAAAAATTATATTTGGTATCACTGCTCATCCCTGCCAACTGTCCAAAATCTTCAACAGCAATTTTATCTTTCTGACCTTTTCTATCAAACCGCTTAATAAAATAAGTAAGAGAATTATCTTTTGACCAGATCAGACCGTGCAGGGGTGTATCAATTCTGATGGTTGTAGCAATTCGCATGGTGAGATCCTCATTTTGAGGTAGCTCAGGAAAAAGAGGATGCTGTGGTTTAAGGATGTACCGGCCATTTTTATCAACAATTTCGAACAATCCGTCTTTGATATTGAGTATTGCACTCAATTTAGGTTGCACTCCCTGGATCGACATTTTGGTGGCTCTTTGCATCGCTTCCGTTCTTAATCCCTCTGCAGTAAATTCTAGTACTGCAAGTCTTTTGAGTGCCGGTGAAAGCAACTTTAATCCCTTTTCGCTATAAATAAGCTCCCCACAATCTTCGTATGTGATTGGACATCGATTCATGGCCGTATTTCTTCAATCGTTACATTTCCAACCATATCTGCTCCAATCGCAATCAGTTGTGAAAACTGGTCGCTACGGTCAATTTTCCCATATTTAAGCAGTCCTTCCAATTGGAACCCTTCAGGAAGAAGTCCATCAAAAAAAGGGGGGAAAGTATCAAATTCATAAATCTTATTTTTATCAATCATTGTAAGTGAAACCGGCGCCCCTGAATATCCGGACAGATATTCGAAACGGTACTTTTTGCGGAAATTAACTTCAGTGAGTATACCTGCCTCAATGTTATTTACTTTAACCTTAACCTTTCTCATGGTTGACAATTTGGTTCAAAAATGGACTAATAAGTTGAACTTTAATATTCAGAACAGCGAGGATCTTTCTTAAAGTATCCAGTTGAACCGTCTCTTTACCTTTCTCAAGATCAAAAACGGCAGTCTTCCCAACTCCTGCCATTTCTGCTAATTGTACCTGGCTAAGTTTTGCAGCTTTACGATGTTTCCGGATTAACGAGGCCAATAGTTGTGGTTCAAGCATAGTTCTATTGTTATAGCGGTAAATATAGTTATTTTGCATCTAATATACAAATCTATTTAATATTAATTACCGCTAAGACAATATAAAATACCATTTTCTAAGATAAAGGGTTTTACTTATCCCGTTTTTACCGCTATGGCGGGAATTCTGAAAAATCCGGTCGCGTCTTCAGGATTAGTCCGAGCCCGGCTTTTTCAGGAGGTGAGCCAGCCGGACCCGGACAATTATGATTCTCGGATATCCTAAAAATGTGTGACCAGACACATTAAATGGGAGTTCAATTTTTGTACCCGATTTGTAACATGGAGTTCCCGTTTCCCGATTGAAATAATTCCTATATTTGTACTCTTTTTTAAGGGAGTATTTATAACGCTATGAGTAAGAAATTCAGGGAATACAAAGAGTTTGATCTTTCGAAAATTAACCGTGATATCCTCAAATGCTGGGAGGAGAATGACACGTTTCATCAATCGATTTCGACGCGTGCCGGAAGACCGACTTTTGTATTTTATGAAGGCCCCCCATCGGCGAATGGACTGCCAGGAATTCATCATGTGGTTTCACGCGCAATCAAAGATATCTTCTGCCGGTACAAAACTCAGCAGGGATTTCTCGTAAAACGCAAAGCAGGATGGGATACCCATGGCCTCCCTGTAGAGCTGGCCGTTGAAAAGATGCTGGGAATTACCAAGGAAAATATCGGAAAAACCATCTCTGTTGCCGATTATAATGCCGCCTGCCGTAAAGAGGTGATGAAATATACCGACAAGTGGGAAGAGCTTACTCACCAGATGGGTTATTGGGTCAATATGGACGATCCCTATATCACCTACGACAGCCGGTATATCGAAACCCTGTGGTGGCTCCTGAAAGATCTCTATAAAAAAAATCTGCTATATAAAGGATACAGCATTCAACCCTACTCACCCGCTGCAGGTACAGGATTAAGTTCTCACGAACTCAATCAGCCAGGTTGCTACCGCGATGTGAAGGATACCACCTGTATTGCCCAGTTTAAGGTCCTTAAAAATGAAAAATCAGATCCTCTTTTTAAAGATGTGGATACTGATCTTTTCATCCTTGCCTGGACCACCACTCCATGGACATTGCCGTCAAATACCGCCCTCGCTGTCGGTAGCCATATCCGGTATCTAAAAGTAAAAACATTCAATCCGTATACCTCTGAGCCGGTAACCGTCATTTTGGCCAAAGAGCTACTTCGGAACTACTTCCCTGAGAAGAACGGGGAGCTTTCCATCGAAGATTATAAAGGTGACGGGAAAAATATCCCTTTCCAGGTATTGGCTGAATATAACGGACAGAATCTGGTAGGTGTTAATTACGAGCAGCTTATACCGTGGGTTAAACCTTCAGGCGATGCTTTCAGGGTAATCGCCGGTGATTTTGTGACAACCGAGGATGGCACCGGAATTGTGCATATTGCTCCAACTTTTGGCGCCGATGATGACCGGGTTGCAAAACAGAACGGGATTGTCCCGCTGATGCTCCTGGATAAGGAGGGGAAAGAGCACCCAATGGTAGACCGCCAGGGACGTTTCTTCCGGATTGACGACCTCTCTGAAGAATTTGTTTCAAATCATATCAATCTTCAGCTTTATAGTGAATATGCGGGTCGGTATGTAAAAAACGAATATGACGATATGTTGACAGAAACCGATTCAACCCTTGATATCGATCTTTCGGTCATGTTAAAGCGGGAGAACCGGGCTTTTAAGGTAGAAAAGCATGTTCACAGCTATCCCCATTGCTGGAGAACCGATAAACCGGTATTGTATTATCCGCTCGACTCCTGGTTCATTAAAACCACAGCCGTTCGTGATCAGATGATCGCACTTAATAAAACGATAAACTGGAAACCCCAGTCCACCGGAACCGGCCGATTTGGAAACTGGCTCGAAAACCTGGTCGACTGGAACCTTTCCCGCTCAAGATATTGGGGAACACCACTTCCAATCTGGCGTACCGAAGACCGTTCCGAAGAGATTTGCATCGGATCGGCCGAAGAGCTGATCACCGAAATTAACAAATCGGTTTCTGCGGGGATTATGGAATCTAATCCTTTCAAAGAGTTTACAGTTGGGGATTTTTCCAAACTGAATTATGAAAAAATTGATTTTCACCGTCCTTATGTCGATGAGATTGTTCTGGCCTCTTCGAAGGGAGTGAAGATGTTCCGCGAAAGTGACCTGATCGACGTCTGGTTTGATTCGGGGGCAATGCCTTTTGCGCAGGCTCACTATCCGTTTGAAAACGGGGAGTTGTTCAATGAGGTTTTCCCCGCAGATTTTATTGCCGAGGGGGTAGACCAGACACGCGGGTGGTTCTTTACGCTTCATGCCATCGCAACTATGGTTAAGGGCTCTGTTGCGTTTAAAAATATTATCTCCAACGGACTGGTTCTCGACGCCCAGGGAAATAAAATGTCAAAGCGGCTCGGCAACGGGATCGATCCGTTTGAAACGATCAGTAAATACGGGTCGGATCCTTTGCGTTGGTATATGATCACCAATTCACAACCCTGGGATAACCTGAAATTTGACATTGCAGGGGTCGAAGAGGTCAGGCGAAAATTCTTCGGAACCTTATACAATACCTATAATTTCTTCGCATTATATGCCAACGTGGATAAATTCACTTTCAGCGAAGAACCTGTACGGAATGAATTACGCCCGGAACTTGACCGGTGGATCTTATCCTTACTGAACACCCTGATCAAAAATGTTACAGACGATTATGAAAACTATGAACCAACTCGCGCAGGACGTGCTATTTCTGAGTTTGTAAGTGAAAATCTCTCAAACTGGTATGTTCGTTTAAGCCGTAAGCGTTTCTGGGGTGGTGAATATGATGCCGATAAAATTTCTGCATACCAGACACTTTATACCTGTCTTGAAACGGTGGCAAAGCTGGCTGCCCCAATCGCACCCTTCTATACCGATCAGCTTTACTGTGATTTAAACCGGATCAGCGGTCATGAGCCGGATAGTTCAATCCACCTGACTTCGTTCCCTAAATCGGATGAAACATTAATTAATAAGGAGTTGGAAGAGCAAATGGATATTGCCCAGAAAGTTTCCTCCATGATCCTGGGATTACGCCGGAAAGAAAAGCTTAAAGTGCGTCAACCATTGGCCAAGATAATTGTTCCTGTTTTGAGCGATAAATTCCGCCGGCAGTTTGAAGCCGTCGAAAATATTATCCTTACCGAGGTGAACGTGAAGCAGGTTGAATACCTGACAGATGCCGAAGGGGTGATCAAGAAGCGAATTAAAGCCAACTTTAAAACTTTGGGTCCAAAATACGGCAAGCTTATGAAAGCTGTTTCAACCCTTATCGGAGGAATGAGCCAGGGTGAGATTGCCGCTTTTGAACGTGCAGGAACCTTTGATGCATCGATAGATGGAGATAAGGTGTCTCTGGCACTGGAGGATGTGGAGATCTATTCGGAAGATATTCCGGGATTGCAGGTTGCCAGTGAAGGTGCGATCACGGTCGCTCTGGATATCAATGTTACTCCTGAATTACGCCTTGAAGGAATTGCCAGGGAGTTTGTAAACCGTATTCAAAATCTTCGTAAAGAGAGCGATTTTGAAGTGACTGATAAAATAATTCTTCGGATTGTACGCCATCCGGAGCTCAACGAAGCGATGGATAAATATCGCGAATACATTGGAAATCAAACACTTGCTTCAAGAGTGGAATTGGTTGACCGGTTAGCCGACGGAACAGGGAAACTGATTGAAATTGATAAGGAAATTGAGACCTTTATCGAAGTAGAAAAAGAAATTCAATAAGAGTTGGAATTTGCCTATAAGAATATATTTTCGCAGTTGGAATAAATAGAACCTAAATATAGTATTTTTACATCAAACCGCAATGCAATGAGTGAGAAAACGAGATATTCAGACGAGGAACTCCAGGAGTTCAAAGAGTTAATTCAGGACAAGCTTGCTACTGCCCGGCAGGATTATCAATTGTATAAAAATGCCATTACCCATGGTGATGGAAACGATACGGAAGATACGTCCCCGACCTTTAAGGTGTTGGAGGAGGGTGCAGCTACCCTGTCAAAAGAAGAGGCAGGTAAACTGGCTCAGCGGCAGCTTAAATTTATCCAATATCTGGAAGCGGCCCTGGTTCGTATCGAAAATAAGACTTACGGAATCTGCCGGGAAACAGGGGTCCTTATTTCAAAGGAACGACTCAGAGCCGTACCACATGCGACTCTCTCTATTGACGCTAAGAATAATCAGCGTTGACAAACAGGTTTCTTAACTTTTAACGGAGGTTACATATAAAGTTCGGGGTGGTTAATTTTGCCCCGATTTTTTTTATTCTGACAAGGTCAATCTTTATATTTTATGAGTTCTAAGGTAAAGTCAATTTTAATTGTTGTGCTTATTCTGCTTTTAGATCAGACACTTAAGATCTGGATTAAAACAAATATGATGCTTGGGGACGAGATCGTTATTGCGAAAAACTGGTTTATCATCCATTTTGTTGAGAATAATGGAATGGCATACGGTTTTGAGTTTGGAAACAATATTGGCAAATATTTCCTGAGTATTTTTCGTCTGATTGCCATTGGAGCCATTGGATGGTATATTACTAAATTGTGGAAAAGAGAAGTGCCGTTTGGCTTGATCGCCTGCTTCTCCTTGATTATGGCCGGAGCTATGGGAAATATGTTCGACAGCGCTTTTTACGGGTTGATTTTTAACGAAAGCTACGGACATGTGGCGTCTCTTCTTCCATCCGGAGGCGGATATTCCTCTTTTCTGCTTGGGCGGGTTGTCGATATGTTTTATTTTCCACTGATTTCAGGCCATTATCCTCACTGGTTCCCGTTTGTCGGGGGTGATGATTTTATTTTTTTTCGCCCGGTATTTAATGTGGCAGACTCCTCAATTACAGTTGGAATTACCTTAATTCTAATCTTTTACAGGAGATTCTTCGAGGAGAAACAAGACGTGACCAAAACTGAAAAAGAGGAAAATTCAGCAGCAGAGACCCCTTCCAAAGAGGGTAATTGAGAAAATTAATATTTATTAACTCAACAGATCGAACTAAATTGGTACCATAACCTTTATTCTTTTGTATTATTGAATGATTATTTGTACCAGTATTAAAGGTTCTATAAATTGGATTAGTTATGAAAATTAAGCTTACCCATTTGCTCAGATCAGGATTTATTTTGCTGTCTATAGTCTCCTTATTTAACTGCAAAAAAGAGATGGGATCCAGGTCCGGCTCCCTTGTAATCAAGGATACTTCAATTGTGAACAGATTCATTTATACCGGGTTACAGACGTACTACTTATGGGAAGATTCGATTCCAAATCTGAAAGCAACAAAATATAACAATGCAGATACCCTTAATGCCTATTTAAATTCCTATGCTGATCCGCAAAAGTTCTTTACAAGCCTGTTATACCAATACAATACCGTTGATAAATGGTCGTTCCTGGTAAATGACTCCACCACCATTTCAAACTGGATTCAGGGTATTTCAAAAACGATGGGATATGATTTTTGGTACGCACAATTAGGCACTTCAACCAATGTTGTCATAATTGTAAAGTATGTTTTCAAAGGTTCACCGGCCGAAAAGGCAGGGCTTAAACGGGGAGATTTGTTTTTGAAAGTTGGCGGCACACAGCTTACCCTTTCGAACTGGGAGCAGCTGTTATTGACTAACCCCACTACCTATACCCTTTCGATGGCCTCCATTTCGGGCAATACCGTTTCTTTGAATGGCAAAACCTTGACTATGACCGCAGTGACCATGCAGGAGAATCCAATCCTGGTAGATACGGTCTTTACCCTTGGTACCAATAAAGTTGGCTATTTGGTCTATAATAGTTTTAATTCAGACTACGACCTCCAGTTAAATCAGGTTTTTCAGGATTTCAAAAGTGCAGGTGTCAATAAGCTTATTCTTGATCTGCGTTATAACGGCGGAGGTTCTGTTCAAACTGCAACCTACCTGGCCAGTATGATTTACGGGACGGCAACATCCAAAGTGTTCTATACAGAGCAATATAATCCGAGTTTTCAGGCGGCTGTTGTAAGTGCTTATGGGACAGCTTCGCTATCGACAAATTTTGCATCACAGGTACTGGCAACCTCAACTACTGCTGCAACACCAATTAATACCCTGAATTTAACTGATTTGTATGTCATTATGACCGACGGTACCGCCTCAGCCAGTGAATTGCTGATTAACGGACTTACACCATATATGAATGTATTTAAAGTTGGATCAAATACTGTTGGCAAGTATGTGGCCTCTGCTACAATTCAGGATTGGATTGATAATAAGGGCACTGTAAATCCTAAAGATCCTTACGTGATGCAACCTATCATTGTCAGAATTGCTAATTCCCAGGGTGTTACAAATTTCAGAAATGGCTTGACCCCGGACTTTGCCATCCAGGAAGATGCTTCCAATCTTATGGCATTTGGAGATCCCAACGAAACGCTGCTAAGCCCGGTGCTTAAAAAAATACAGGGAATCCCGTTAAGCTCTGTCAGTCTAAAATCAACCGGGCCAGTATTGAAGAAATTGGGTGGTTTACAGTCCCATCAAATTTATTCACAAAGCATGTATATTAATAACGTCAAAAAGATTCCCAAAAAATGAGGCTAATTCTGCTTGTTTTTCTTTTGATAGGTGTGTCGTCTGTTGACCTGAAGGCACAAAGTACTGATGATATTACCGGGATCTGGTGGAATGATATCAAGACTTCCAAAATTAAGGTGGAAAAAAAAGACGGGAAATATATCGGCACCATTGTTTACCTCGTACCTGAAAAATATATCAACGGGGAACCTGAAAAAGATGGAAATAATCCGGATCCTAAACTAAAAAAACGGTCAATTCTTAACCTGCAAATATTAAGCGGATTAGTTTATAAACCAGGTGAAAAGGAGTGGTCCGGAGGCATGATTTACGATCCGAAATCAGGTAAAACCTATGACTGTTTTGTGTGGCTTGAAGGGAAGGATATTCTTCAGCTAAAAGGTTTTGTTGCCGGGATCCGTATGCTGGGCCGAAAATCGGCCTGGACACGAACAACCCTTTGATCAAATAGCAGTTCAGAATGGTACTGAAAGATTGCTTAAATTAAAAATTAAAGATTTAAAATGGAAAAGTCAAACTCTCGCATGAAGTTTGACTTTTTCATTTTGTCTTTTGAATCCTGAAAAAGATTTGCGTTTAATTTCCAAATATGAAGTTTAAAGTAGAACCTTGTTTCTCCCCGGTAACTTAGTCCCCCGAAGCTACCTTCAGTTCTCTTCTCAGATAAAGAGTTCTGAAGAAAATACCAAGAAAAATCAGACTCACTATAACCAGGTAAAAACTTCCGCCAGCCCAGGTTCCTGTCTTGTCGAGTTCATTGCCAATCAATCCTTTATGAGCCAGGTAATAGGCAATTACGGCTGTTGCGTTGTTGACAAAATGGGCAATCACCGGAAGCCATAACGTTCCGCTCCATTCAAACATGTAGCCAAACATCGCTCCTAAAACCATCCTTGGGAGAAAACCGAAAAACTGGAGATGCATAGCACTGAACAAAGCGGCAGTAACCCAGATAGCTGCATGTGCATTCCCATATATCTTTTTAAATAACTGCTGTACGACACCCCTGAAAACCAATTCCTCCCCTATAGCGGGCAGGATTCCAATCATGATGATATTCTTTAAGACCGAGGCTATGGAGTTCGTCGAAAGGAAGGCTTCCGTAATTTTACTGGCCTGATCTTCAGAATTCTGCATCCAAATCTGAATCGAATTCAGCCATTCGGGAAGACTTAATTTGGCATTAATCTCGTTCAGCCAGTTAATTAATGGATTTGCAAATATCACAATAGCAAACACAATGATAACATTATGAATATTAGGTTTTTTATTGATTTGTAAATAGGTCATTGGCTTGTCACTAAGCAACCAGGCGATAATAAAAGGGGGTATTATGAATACACCGATCGCCTGAATAGTCTGAAAAAACTTCAGAATAGAAATATTTTCAGGATTTGAGAGATCCTGCATCATACGCTCAATATCGGCCGTGTTGACCCCATATATTACCCAGCCAAGTGCTACTCCAAGTGCGGTTATTAGGAAACCACAGATAATTAATACAAGGGCAGAAAAGAGGAGCTGGGCTGACGGTTTGGATTCACGAAGTGTCTGTCGGAACATGTTTTTATTTTTTTGTAAAGTTAATATTCTGTATTAAAGTAGTAGTTCTGTTGCTGACTTTTGAAATGGTTGCGTTTGGTTATCTTTGCCAATTAAATATTCAAATTTTTAATCGTATTCTAGTGAAAATTGGAAACCTGGAATTGGGAAATCTGCCGCTTTTTCTGGCTCCCATGGAAGATGTGACTTACAAGTCCTTCCGGTATTTGTGCAAGAAATTCGGTGCAGATGTAATGTCTACCGAGTTCATCTCTGCCGAGGCGGTCAAGCGTGAAATGGAGGCAACGAAACGAAAAATGACTATATTCGATTTCGACCGCCCCATCGCTATTCAGATTTATGGTTCAAACATCGATTCAATGATCCTTGCAGCTAAGGTTGCTGAAGAGGCCAAACCTGATTATATTGATATTAATTTTGGGTGCCCGATGAAAAAAATTGCAGGTAAAGGTGCCGGGGCAGGCCTTCTCCGTGATATTCCCAAAATGGTCAAAATGGCCGAAGAGGTGGTCAGAGCGGTCAATCTTCCGGTTACAGCCAAAACCAGGCTCGGTTGGGATCCATCTGACATGGCAATAGTCGATATTGCAGAAAAGCTGCAGGATTCAGGTATACAAGCGCTTACCATACATGGCAGGACGCGTAGCCAGCTATTTTCCGGCGAAGCGGACTGGACCCTGATTGGAGACGTTAAAGCGAACCCAAGAATGCACATTCCGATAATCGGAAACGGCGATATCAGCAGCCCGGAGAAGGCGAAGGCTTTCGCCGAACAATCGGGAGTAGACGGCCTGATGATCGGGCGTGGGGCAATCGGGCGCCCCTGGATCTTTCGCGATATCCGCCATTATTTGGAGACAGGAGAACTCCTGCCCCCGCCATTGGTACCAGAGGTGGTTGAGAGTATTAAAGAGCAGCTTTCCCAATCCATCTCATGGAAACCAGAACCTCGTGGTGCTATCCTTGAAATGCGGCGCCATTTCGCCCGTTATTTTCCCGGTTTGACCGACTTTCGGAATTTTAGGATACTATTATTGCAGGCCATTGAGTTGAATGAAGTGATTCAAATACTGGATGAAATTGCAACAACCTATGCGGATCAACGGGTCGACTACACCCACATCAGTTTAAAATAAACGGAAATACTCCATTTCCCGAACCGACTAAAATATTTGCCCTGCTTTTCGCAAAAGATGCTTATTATCTGTAAATTTGAGCATTAGAATGGTGTAGGATATCCTTTCCCATTATCCAATGAATAAAGCGGATCTTATTTAAACTGTTTTTCTCTATTGCGTGAATCGACTGATTGAAATATTGATGTGTGCCTCTTTTCGGAGGGTTCGTATTTTACCAATAGGAATAATGGTTGGAGTAATCGCCCTACCCTCCTTTGGAGAATCTCCATTCCATTTGCAACCACTTCTTCAGGATCGGTATGGAGAATATTTTACCGGACAGCCTCCCCGCAATTTAGTTACACCGGCAGACTTTTATAATTACGCAAGAATCCGCGATGAGAAATTCTCGGAAATTCTCCATGAGACCTGGCATGACTATTCCATTTTCCCGGCACTCCCGGAGGAGTCAGGGAGAATTCTGAACAGTCACCCCTTATTTGATAATTCGGGCCTTGATAATCCTTCCCCTGTTTCACTCCCTTTTAATGGAGTCGTGGGACTCCCTGATCCGGGAGAAGATCGTCTTTGGATGATTCCCAGGATAAGAAAACCAGAATCTGAGAGATATAACGCGATAAAGGGAAACTTCCTGTTTTATGGACAGCAGATTGCAATTCGTTACGATAAGTTACTGGCCCTGTCGGCAACTGGTTCCGTTTCTGAAGATTCTATAGCCGGGTTTTGGAACGCTTTCTCACGTTCAAACAGTAATCACCTTGTTGACCAACTGATGGACTATCGCGATATTTTAGGTCTTGGTGACTGGGGTTATTTCCAGCTGGTTAAGGCAACATCCGCTTGCATATATCCGGAGAGTCGTTTAAGTGCCGATCAGATGACATGGGCACTTATGATCCGATCGGGTTTTGATATGAGACTTGCTTTTAATCAAAACACTACCGCCTTGTTGTTCCTGTCAGAAAATACCCTGTATGCACGGCAATCAGTTGTAATTGGTCAGCAGCGTTTTTATCTCGATCGTCCAATGAAAAGCATGCTCCTGGTTGCCTGTCCAAATCCGTTCCCCGACAACCAGGGCATTATCGACTTTAGAATTCATAAGTCGCTCAATTTTCGTGGAAAATTAACGATTCAAAAGTATGGAATGACCTGGGGGAAGCAAAAATACGAATTTGCCTTGCGGGTTAATCCCAATGAAATCCGCTTTTTGAATGAATATCCCAGAACTGATCCCGCAGTTTATTTTAGAGCTCCAATATCAAATGCACTAAAAGAAGATTTATTGCGGCAGTTTTATCCGGTTTTGTCTAAATTCCACAAAGATGAGGCCACGGCATTCTTATTAAAGTTTGTGCAGCAGGAATTTGAATATTTTCCAGCCAATAAGAAAGGAGAACCCTTCCCCTCCCTTTTTGCCGGGGAGCTGATTGCCTCTAAATCCGGAGCTGACCTGGGCAAGGCAGTACTGCTCTCGTGGTTAACCCGAACCCTGCTGCGATTACCGGTGGCCGGAGTACAGTTTCCCGGCTATTTTTCAACCGCAGTCTGTTTTAATATGCCGCTGGATGGAGATGGGTATTTATGGAAACACAGTAAATATATTTTGGCCGATCCAACCTTCCAAAATGCTCCAATTGGCGTATTGATGCCTGAACTTTCGGGACTTACTCCACAACTGATAGAATTACCCGGGCAGGGTTCTCAACTGAATAATGGCAGGGACATATGGAAAGTGGCCTTTAATATGGGTGCAAGACGAGGCGGGGCGAGTCAGAATATCATTTTTGACCGGCAGGGGCGGGCATTTGTTTCCGGGTATTTTGCAGGGAAGAGATCGAATAACCCTTTTGTGGCCTGCTTTTCGGAAGGAAATACACTTCAATGGATCAGAAGATTTGAAGGTGAAGGAAAAGCTACCGCCTTTGCAATTACAAAGGTAAACGAGGATGAAATTTATATTGCCGGATCATTTAACGGAAAACTGGAAATGGATGGTAAGACAATACAAACAGCTCCGGAAAGGAGAGACTTGTTTCTTGCCCAGTTTAACCAGATTGGCGAATTAATCTGGATGAAGCCGGTTCCAATCGACTCTGCATTACAGGATCGGCAGTTAGCTTATCTCGTAAAATTTGACCGTACCGGAAATGAGATCAACATTCAATGGATGAACGAAGATTTAAGAAATGTACAGTGCGGCTTCAGTAAAGCAAATGAAACGGGTCTGATGTTTACGGGTTCGGGAAATTTTTGTCCTTCTAAAATTTATGCCTCCCCTGTTCATGGGAAAAGCGATAATTATGGTGATCTGAATAAGGAATTTAAACTTCTGAAAAGTGCGAATTGCAACCCTAAAGTTGAAGCTCTTCTGGCAGTTTTGAACCTGCTCCAAAGAGAGGACCATGAAGTCACGGGAAAACAGATTCAGATGTTTATTAACCAAAATAATCCATTATTTGCAACAGTTTACCCCTCACAGTTTAATTTGTATGGCCGGATTGCACTGCTAAAAAACGAGGGGGGAATTATAACTTTAAAAACCTGCGATTTCAAGTCATTGGTGTTTAATAACCTGAGGATTGAGGATGGGGCAAGGTTTATGATTAAGCAATGCGATAATGGCGATGCCTTGATTGAGGTGTTATATGGATTTCAAAATATCGCAAATCCGATACTTTTACCTCTGAATAGCCTGTTAATCGATTTTTCCGCCGGAAATTTGATCGTCGATTATGATGAAGATCATACGCTGAAAACAATTTGGCCGGAGCCTAAGCCTTGGTGATCAGTCTGTTAGACTATTAGGCTGTTAGACTATTAGGTTTTAGGTTAAGCGCAAACTTGGGATATTAAGCTATTCACCTGACCTTTGTGGCGCCTGGGTGGGCTCTCCCCAAAAGAAGAAACAGAATTTTTATGAACCCATAAAGCACCACCAGGGTAAAAATAATGGCTGCCCCGGAAGGAATATCATAAAGGTAAGAGATGGCCAATCCGATTACAGAACCAAAAAATCCAAATCCTATCGAATAGTAAATCATTACATCAAATCTTTTGGTAAACAGATTGGCTATAGCCTGGGGAATTGTCAGCAGTGACATAACCAAGATTATTCCGACAACCCTGATATTCAATACTATAGTCAATGCCACAAGGCTGATCAGCAGCGAATTAAAGAGCCGGACCGGGGCATTGTTGGTGAGGGCAAATTCTTCGTCAAACGAAACGAAGATAATCATCCGGTAGAAAATCAGAAAAAAGCCAATGATAAACACTGAAAGGAAGAGGAGAAAAAGAAGGTCATTTTTTGAGACGGTGAGGATATTCCCGAATAAATAGCTCATCAGATTAGGGGCATAACCGGGTGTAATAAAGATGAAAATTATCCCCAGGGCCATTCCCAACGACCAAAGCATTGCTATGGCTGAATCTTCACGCAGGTTTGCTTTTTTTGTAAACAGCTCTATTCCAAGCGCTGAAAGAATACCAAACCCGACTGCTCCCAGTATTGGATCAATTCCAAAATAGTATCCCATGCCAATCCCGCCAAAAGAGGCGTGGGTAATTCCACCGCTGATAAAAACTATCCGGCGCGAAACAATATAAGTTCCTATTATTCCGCAGGTTAAGCTTGCCATAAATGCAGCAAGAAAGGCATTCCTGAAAAATTCAAAGTTAAACAGTGCAATAAGGCTGTGCATCAGGAGGTATGTTTATGTAAAACAGTATGGGGTATATCGCCGTGCGAAATGATCTGAATCGGGCATTCGTACGATTTTAGCAGTTCAGGGGTCAACGCATTACCGGAATGATAATGCAATGAGCCATTTACACAGGCATACGATTTGACGTACGTCGAAATGGTACCCAGATCATGGGAAACCAGGAGAATAGCCAGTTTATCATTAAGAAGCTTGAGCTTTTCGTACAATTCCCGCTCAAAACGGTTATCCACATAGGTATTTGGCTCATCGAGGATCAGCAGTTTCGGCTCATTGACCAATGCCCGGCATAAAAGGGCCCGCTGGATTTGTCCGCCCGAAAGTTCCCCTATCGCTTTGTGACGAATTCCGAAGATACCCATTTCATTCATCAGATCGTTTGAACGCATATTCTCTGCACTGCTGTAACGACCGATCAGACGTTTGCGGGACATCAGGCCGGAGCGGACAACATCAAAGACAGTCACAGGGAATTTGCGGTCAATATTGCTGATTTGCGGCAGGTAACCGATGCGGTGAGCACTTCCACCTGTCATTGCCTCTGCAAAATTGATCTCTCCGGCCATAGGCGTTATTAAGCCCAGCAAGGCCTTTAAAAGGGTGGTTTTCCCCCCTCCGTTCGGCCCGATCACCCCAATGAAGTCATCAGGTTGAATGGAGAGATTGACCCCGCGTAAAACGACATTTTGACCATAACCGGCTGATAGATTACTGATTTCGACAAGTGATTCCATGATATTACGATTATTGGTGTGC
>TBL_comb47_HYPODRAFT_10004754_pt1 | contig 15466 bp, 17 predicted proteins | sample TroBogypolimnion_40_FD_10682 | JGI IMG/M metagenome (IMG submission 10682)
ACAGCGCCCTGGTGGCCGCCGGCGCCCTGAGCTTCGGCGACGCCGTGCGCACCGTGCGCGAGCGCGGCCGGGCCATGCAGGTGGCGGTGCCGGTGGGCGTGGGCGCCATGGCCGCCATCCTCGGCACCCCCGCCGCCGACGTGGAAGCCGCCTGCCGCACCGCACAGACCCAGACCGGCCAGGTGGTGGTCCCGGCCAACTTCAACGGCCCCGGCCAGATCGTCATCGCCGGCCACGCCGAAGCGGTGGAGACCGCCATGGAGCTGCTCAGGACCCGCGGCTGCCGCAAGATGATGAAGCTGCCCGTGAGCGCCCCGTTCCACAGCCCGCTGATGGAGCCCGCCAAGGCGCACATGCAGCCGCTGCTGGAGAGCCTGGACTTCTCCGCCCCGTCCTGCCCCCTGGCCAACAACGTCGACGCCGCCCTGGTTTCCGATCCGGACCGGCTCCGGGACGGCCTGGTCCGGCAGATCCCCGGCGCCGTGCGCTGGGAGGCCCTCACCGCCCTCCTGCTGGAGCAGGGCGTCACCACCTTCTTCGAGCTCGGCCCCGGCAAGGTCCTGGCGGGCCTGGCCAAGCGCCAGGCCAAGGAGGCCGGCATCGAGGTGAAGACCTTCTCCATCGCCGGCCCGGAAGACTTCCTGGCGGCCCTCTCCTAGTGGACCTCGTCTACCTGCACGGCTTCGCCTCCGGCCCCCAGGGCGCCAAGGGCGGCCACTGCCGGGACTGGGCCGCGGCCAGGCACATCCCGTTCCACGCCCCGGACCTGAACCTGCCCGACTTCGAGCGCCTCACCCTCACCGCCCAGGTGGATGCGGTGGCGGCGCTCGTGCGGGGCCTTCGCGAACCGCCGGTGGTGGTGGGTTCCAGCATGGGCGGCCTGGTGGCCGCCGCCGCCGCCCACCAGGGCGTGCCCATGGCCCGGCTGATCCTGCTGGCCCCCGCCTTCGGCTTCGCCCGGCGCCGGCTGGCGGGGCGCCGCTGGGCCGGCTACCGCAAGCGCGGCACCCTGCGCACCTACCACCACGCCCGGGCCCGGTGGCTCATCCTGGGGCCGGAACTGCTGGCGGACCTGCCCCGGTGGCAGGACGACCAGCAGTGGAGCCTGACGGTGCCGGTGGCGATCCTCCACGGCCGGCAGGACGAGGCGGTGCCCCTGGCGGAGAGCGAAGCCTTCGCCGCGAGGCATCCCGGGACCAACCTGCGGGTGCTGGAAGACGACCACGGCCTGCTGGCGCCCGGTTCGCTGGCGGCCCTGGACGCGCTCCTGGCGGAAGCTTTCGGCCTGGGGCGGTGAGCCCTGGTTGCCTTCAGACCCAGAACACCGGCAGCAGTCCCGCCACCCCCAGCGCCATCAGCAGCATCAGGCTCCAGCGGCCGGCCTTGCCCCGGGCCAGGGAGAAGGCGTAGCAGCCCTTGATCAGGTTGTTGCAGGCGGTGGCGATGAGGATGCCGATGGCGGCGATCTGCAGCGAGGTGGAGAGGCCCGCTTCGTGGGTCATGCCCATGATGAAGGGGTCCACGTCGGTCAGGCCCATGATCGCGGCCAGGGTGTAGATGCCCCGGCTGCCCAGGTAGGTGAGGGCCAGGTGGGTGGCGATCAGCATGAGCACGAACAGGATGGCGAACAGGAACGCGGTCCGCAGTTCCAGCGGGTTCGGGGCCTGGGACGGGGCGGGCGGGTCCAGCAGCAGCTCGTCGGGCATGCGGTGCCAGAACCAGCCGCCGATGATGGCGATCAGCGCCAGCGCCACGAAGCTCGGCGCCAGCGCCCGGGCCAGGGCCACGTTGAACAGCCAGACCAGGCCGACGATGCGCAGGTACATGAAGCCGGAGGCGGTGAGGATGCTGCCGGAATAGTCGTGGGGATGGTGGCCGGTGGCGGCCCGCTTGGCCAGCACCACGGTGGTGATGGTGCTGGAATAGACGCCGCCCAGGGCGCCGGCCAGGTAGATGCCGCCCCGGCCCTTCATCTGCTTCAGCAGCAGGTAGCTGAGGTAGGAGACGCCGCTGACGGCCACCACCACCAGCCAGGTCTTGAAGGGGTTGATCCGGAACGGGCCGAACTCCTGGTTGGGCACCATGGGCAGGATCACCCAGGTGAGCAGCAGGAACTTGGTGAAGGCGGTGACCTCCTCCGGTTCGATCCGGTCGGTGAGACCCTCCAGGACCACCTTGAGCTCCAGCAGCAGCAGGCTCACCACCACCAGCGCGCAGGCGAACCAGATCAGCCCCAGGTGGACCAGGGCCCCCACCAGGTAGACCACCAGCCCGGAGATCTCGGTGGTGATGCCGGCTTCGCTGCTGGCCATGATCTTGTGCCAGTAGGACACCACCATGAAGGCGCCCACCACCATGAGCCCCATGAGCACGCCGAACACGTTGTCGTGCCCCAGCAGGGCCACCACGTAGCCCATGAGCCCCAGGAGCGGGAAGGTGCGGACCCCGCCGAACACCCGCTTGCCGCCGCGCTTGAGTTCCTCCCGCTCCAGCCCCACCAGGAAGGACAGGAACAGGACCAGCACCAGATGGTAGGCTTCGGGCGGAATCAGGGCGAGCAGACGATTTTGCACACGAAACCTCGGCGGATGCAGGCGGGCAGGATCGGTTGGGAAAGGCGGAAACGGCTACTTGTGGGCGAACACCATTTCCTGGACCTCGATGCCGTCGATGGCGCTGAGTTTCGCGGTCATCTCGCCGCGCACTTCCGGACCGCCGACCAGCTCCAGGAGGACCACGCCTTCTCCCGCGCAATAGTTCTCCGCGACTTCATGCAGTCCCAGCCGGGTCTTTATGTTGCAACCATATTCCGTGAACACCTTCTGGACCTCGCCCGCATGGCGAAGTCGATCAGTGACATGAATTCCGAGGATGACGTGATCCGCCTTCATGGGAGCCTCCGGGATGTGGATTTAATCCTAGAGACGTTTTTCCAATAAAGGAAACGGGATTTTGCGATCCTCAATCCGCCTTGGGCGCCCCTTTGATCCCCTCGACCACTTCCTTGACGCCTTCCTTAATGTCCTCCGCGACCTTCTTCGCCGCCTCGCCGGCCTTCTTGGCCCCGGCCTTGGCCGCCTGGGCGCCCTCCTTGGCCACGTGCCCGACCTTCCTGCCGGCGTCGCCCACGGCCTTCTTGGTCGTCTGCACGGCCTCCTTCACCTTCTCCTTGGGACTGTCCTGGGCCTGCATGCAGGGCGCCCCGAGCGCCAGCCATCCGCACAGCAGCCATCGCAACATGAGCAGCCTCCCTGAGCCATCATGCCCGCATTGTATCACCGGAGGATTTCCCGGCCATCCGGCGGGCAGGGCGGCGCCCGCCCCGGCCTTCACCGGACGCTGATCAGCCCGACCCCGGCCAGGGCCAGCACCAGGCCGGCCCAGCGGACGGCGGTGATCCGCTGGGCCAGGAAGCACCGGGCGAGCAGGACGGTGGGGGCCGGGGACAGCGAGGCGATGATCACCACCAGCGAGAGCATGCCCGACTGGCTGGCCAGCAGGAACATGATGTTGGCCCCCATGTCGGCCGCTCCGGCGATCAGGGTGGGCGCCAGGTCGCCCCGCTCGACCCGCAGCGGCTGCCTTGAAAACATCAGGATGACAATCGAGACGCTGATGGAGGCGACCCGCGCCGCGACCAGCGGCCACAGCCCCGCGGCCGGACTGGTCCGGGAGATGGCGGTGAAGAACACCCCGAACCCCAGCCCGGCCAGGACGCCGTAGACCAGGGCGGTCCTGATCGACTTGCCACCGTGCTCCCCGCCGTCCGCCTCCCGGGTGAGCATGAGCACGGCCGGCAGGCAGAGCGCCGACCCGAGCATGGCGGTGGGGGCCGGGCGCTCCCCCGTCAGCATCGCGAACAGGAGCGGGATGATCGCCCCGACCACCGCCGAAGTGGGCGATACGATGGCGACGATGCTCCTGGCGATGCCGCCGTAGAGCATGAACAGGCCCATGGTCCCGAGGGTCCCGGCGAACAGGCCCCACATCAGGTCCGGAACCTTCGGCGGCCCGGGCCACATCACCGCCAGGGCGGCGATCGCGATGGTGATCCCCAGCAGCTGGGAAAGCAGCAGGACCGGGAGCAGCCGGCTCCGGCGCGCGGCGAAGCCTCCGCCGAAATCGGCGATGCCGTAGAAAAGGGCCGACAGCCCCGCGAGGATGAGCGCCATGGCTGGTGCTACGACCGGCCGAACGTTTCGGGGGACTCAGCCTCGATGGGAATGTGCTGGCATTTCATGGAACGGCTCCGAAGGCGGGATGCAGATGTCATAGGAAGGAATAGGTAATACTAACCGTTCCAGCCTCCCTGGAAGGATCCGCCATGCCCGGCCTCACCTGCATGTCGGTCCGGTTCTGACGCTACGCCCCCGTGAGCAGGCGGGCATTCTGCAACAGAGTGTTGTATTTTTCCCTTACTCCAATCCTAGTATAATTTTATAAGAGCAATTATAAATATGTTTACACGTTGGCCCAAACGATGCATATCCAGGGCCGTCATCCGGCCTGGCCACCACCCGGCCTGATGGATACCGATAACGGCTATGGAGGACATGACATGCGCTACCCCTTCGTTTTCCCGATGGTACTGCTGTGCTCGGCGGTGACGGCGCCCGCCCAGGTCAGCATCGGCATCCAACTTCCCGGCGTGAGCATCGGGATCAATCAGCCGGTGTACCCGGATCTCGTGCCGGTGCCAGGCTACCCGGTCTATTACGCCCCGGGATCGGATCTGAACTACTTTTTCTACGACGGCCTGTACTGGGTGTACCAGGGTGATGAATGGTATGCCAGTTCCTGGTACAACGGACCCTGGCGGACGGTCGGCCGGGAATTCGTGCCTCTGTATTTGCTCAGGGTACCGGTCCGGTACTACCGCCGACCGCCCCGGGAGTTCCAGGGCTGGCGGTCCGAGGAACCGCCCCATTGGGGTGAGCGTTGGGGCCGTGACTGGGATGAACGTCATCGCGGCTGGGATCGATGGGACCGCCATGCGGTCCCGGACCGGGCCCAGCTGCCGGTGTACCAGCGGAATTTCCGGGGGGACAGGTATCCGCGGGAGATCCAGCGGCAGCAGGAACTGCACAGGCAGAACTTCCATTACCAGCCGCGCGAAGACTTCGCCCGGCAACACTATCAGCAAGGCTGGCAAGGTCCCCATGACAACCAACAGGGCCCCGGCCGGGGCGGACCGGGGCAGGGAGTGAATAAACGGTACCCGAAGGGCCCCGGGCCGGGCTAGGGGACTGCCGCCTGCTTCATGCAGTTCCGGCCCGCCTCCTTGGCGCGATACATGGCCTGGTCGGCGCTCTTCGTCAGGGTGGCCTCGTCGCTGCCGTCGCCCGGATAGACCGCGATCCCCATGCTGCAGGAAACTGCGAATTCGAGCTCGTTGACCCGGAAGGGCCGGGCAACCGAGAGCTTGATCTTCTCGGCGATCGGCAGGGCGCTGTCCGCATCGGACAGGTCGCCTATCAGCACCACGAACTCGTCGCCGCCGATGCGGCCGGCCGTATCGGAGGCGCGGACGGATTCGCTGATCCGCTTCGCGACCTGCTGCAGCAGCAGGTCGCCGACGGCATGCCCGTGGCTGTCGTTGACCTGTTTGAAACGGTCGAGATCGATGAACACCATGGCGACATGGCTGCCCCGGCGGCTGGCGTCGGCCAGCTTCTGCCGGACGCGGTCGCTGAACAGGGCCCGGTTGGGCAGCCCGGTCAAGGGGTCGTGCTGCGCCATGTGCCGCAATTGCTCGGTCATGGCGTCCGCCAGCCGCAACGCGTGGGCCCGCCCGGCGATCATGTACCAGACCAGCAGCGCCATGGACAGGCTGAGGCAGATGCCGATGACGGCGATGACCCGATCGTTGCTCCTCGCGAACCGCGCCTCGAACGCCTCCTCCGTGCCCAGGCACAGGGTCCAGGTATGTCCGCTGAGAACCATGTACTCCTTGGCGCTCAGGGCGGAGCCCCGGGGCGCGGCGCCGTCCCCGGCCGGGGTTCCGGCCCGGAACAGGAGCGAGGCATCGCCGGGGCTGACGTCATCGAACAGGGAGAGCGAGATTCCGGGCGCCCGCTTGCCATACAGGCTGGCCATGAATCCATTCATGTCGAAGGACGCATAGACCCAGCCCAGCAGGTTGGCGCGGCGCTGGTCGAGGTTCTCCAGCGCCCTGCCGCGGGCATAGACGGGCAGGTACATGACGAACCCCGGAGCCGCATCCCTGCCAGGGGCGGGGGCCGCTCCGAGCTTGCCGGAAATGGCGGGCAGCCCCGAATCACGGGCCTTCTCCATGGCCCGTCTGCGCACCGGGTCGGTCCAAGCGTCCCGGCCGGGGGCCTCGCGATGGCTCCCCAGGTCGGGGACGCTCTGGATGACCGGGGCGTGCGGTTTCCGTGCCGTCGGCACCCATCGGATGACGCCGAGTTCCTGGATCCCGGAGGAATTGGCGTCCAGCTGCAGGGTTTCGACGTAGCCGCGGACGGCGTCGCGCGCGGTCAGATCCGTCGTCGCGAACAGGGCCTGCAGCCCTCGCAGCATCTGCTCGTAGGCGGATTCGCCCTGTTCGATCCGGCTCACCGTATCGCGCAGGGCGAACTCGAATTGCGCATGCAGTTCCTTGCGGCTGACCTGGCGTTCGTGATTCCACAGCCCCCACGTGACGGCAAGCATGGCCACCAGCACCAGCCAAGGCAGCAGGCGCGTCACCGGAATGGGATTGCGTTCGGAAGTCACGTTTGGTTCAGAAGTTGACCAGCGCCGCGGCCAGGTCGGGCTTGAAATACTTTTCGAAGATGCGGAGCATGGTGCCGTCCTTGCGCATGTCGAGGATCAGGGAGCGCCACTTTTCCTGCTCCGGAGCCGGCAGCGCCTTCTTCGACATGATCAGGCCATGGGGCACGGGAGGATCCGGGAAGGCCACGATCGTGCTGATCTCACGGATCTCCTTTTCCTGCAGCGTCGGGTAATCGAACGGCTCGATGATCATCCCCTGGATCTGGTTCTGGACCAGCAACTGGTACAGCGGTTCCAGGCCCCCGGCCTGGCTGAGCCGGTTGGCTTCCTGAAGCCTGTCGACCAGGCGATTGGCGGATTCGCTGTATCGGAAGGAACGGATGACCCCGAGCTGGAGCCTGCCTTTCTTCTCGAAATCGGCCTGGTTTTGTATGCCGGTATCCTTTCTCACGAGCAGGTAGAACTTGTCGCTGAAGTACCAGGCGAAAGCCGCGAACTTGTCCCGCTCGGCATCGGTGATGCCGGAAAGGCTGAAGTCCAGGCCCCCGGATTCGATCAGCTGCCAGATCCGGGCACGCGCCATCAGGCTGACGGTCACCTTGCAGCCGCTGCGCCGGATGAGTTCGTCGGCGACGTCCTTGTCGATTCCGGCATTGGTAGCGGCGGAGTATAGCAGGCCATGATCGTGCAGGGCCAGGGTGTAGGAACGGGAGCGGTCCGGGCCTGCGGCATTCAGGGTGGCGAGGCCGGCGAGCACGATCAGCAGGGTGGTCAGACAGCGCTTGCTCACCGAAGCCTCCTAAATTAATATTTTATAAAGACAGCTCCCATTACGGCATCCTTTCCTGGGATAGCTCCGATCGTTTGGGCAAATCCTTCGAAAAAAACCGCATGAACCCCGGAAAAATGATATCGCCAGCCGTGGGAAAGGTCGACCTGGCCTTTGCCCTGGACCATGAACCGGTCCGCCCCGCCGGCACGATTCCCTTGGATCGGCGTCAAAAGGAACCCGCGATGACAGATGGGGCTGAGTTGAGACCTTTCTTCCCATGATTCATCCCAGAACGACCTTTTTCTGCCATCGCCTGGGAAAGGACTGACGGATGATATGTGCGCCACCAGGCTAGCTCGTATGTGAACGCAGCTCTGGCAGCGGCGTGGCTTTTGCACACGACCTCCGGTCCTGCCACTTCAAACTCGTCAAGGACGGTTTCCAGGTCCTGCCTGCTCCAGCCCTGGGCCAAGCCTCCCTTGACGACCTGGCCCCGCGCCCGCTGAATCCGCATGGGGTTCTTTGATACCAGGTCACGCCGGAGCTGCTCTGCCTCCAGTGGCGAACAATCCATGGCGCTGGCAAGGATCCGAATCATCTGCTCCTGGTAAAGGAGCAACCCGAAGGTATCCCGGAGCGCTTCCGCCGCGAAGTCCGGGCGCCTTGGGACTGGAGCCCGTCCATGTCGCCGGGCGATATAGGCGTCCAGATCAACCTTTGCCTGGCTCCCCGCATGCCCGAGGACGGTCCAAGCCATAAGGTGGCCGTAGGCCATGGGGTGGATGGCCGCGAGGGCTGTTTCGGAACCCTCAGGATCGAGCAACCAGGACGCCGGTAACCCCTTGCGCAGTTCCTCGAAAACCAGAGGGTCGCTTGAGAGCCAGCAAGGATGGGGCGGCTTTCTGAATCCGGAAAGGCTGAACGCATGCTCCAGCAGAGCCAACCCAGGCAAAGGCTGAACCCTGACGATGGCCTCACCGTGTCTGGCCGCTTGCTGAGCCAGATGGTCCAGCTCTTGTGCATGTCCAGGGGCGATCTGCAGGGTGACACGCCGCCGAGCCAAATCGCTTTCAGCCAGCCATCGTTCGAACACCAGTTCGTTGGCCACCGGGTCCATATCAGTGACACCCAACAACCAGGCCACCATTGAGCTGGGAAGAGCGCCCTGGCCGGGGCCGAATCGGATGCGGTGGGCTTTCGACCAAGCTCCAAGGTCCGCCATGACATAGAAGAAGGCATGGAGTTCATGCTCCCGGATGGCCTGACGTTCCCGTTCCAGCCTTTCTGAATAGCACGTCCGCACTACCTCGCCCGCCCCTCCTAAAGCAGCCAGCCGTTGTTCGAGCAATTCACGTAGACGGTCCTCAAATCGTTCTTGAGTGTTCCCTTGGGAGGTCTCGGTTGGTGCCGATTGAATGTCAGGGGCCATGGAGGAGAGGAGTTCGCCCAATTCCCCGTCGACGCGTTCCAAGGCAGCGCGGGTTGTGAAGCGCAAAAACTTTTCTCGCATCTCCCTGATCCAGACCAGGGTCGCGGCTAGATCTTCGCGCATGGCCTGTCGGGATCCCGGGTTCAAAGCTCCAAGGACCATCAATCTCCCCTCCTCACCCTGGGCGGGGTGAAGACCGCCCAAGGGTTCCGACTCGGGCCACCAGAACCCGCCCAGACAAACCATCCGAGTGGGCCGCCAGTGCTCCAGGGCACGGATCCACAGGCGTTCCTGGGAAACCTCCCCAACGATGTCGTAACCCAGGGTGGTTCGGCTGCGTCCGTCCCAGAGGTCGATGGATTGACAGTGCAAGGGTTCCATAGGCAGGCCCGCCGCATCGGCGACGGATTGGAGGCGATCAATGAGGGCGTACGGCATTACTTTCTCCTTGGCCAATGATTCAGGCTTTGCCGGCAGCGGTGTCATTGCGAAAACAATTGATCACCATGAAGGACGACTGGGGCCCACTCAGGAAGAACAAGATGGCCAGGAGCTTCCAGACCATCACCTCCGGCATGTCCGGGATGATGAAGCGCTGCGCCACATGCAGGCCGATCCCGAGCACTCCGATGAAGATGTAGCTTCCTGAAACCAGAATGGCCCAGGCGAAAAAGGCGATCAGCTTTTCACGATTCATGGGTGGCGTTCTCCACCCTTTAAATAGGGTCGAGAACGGATTTTCGAGAGGCGGAAGGCTCAAATTTTTTGAAAATTTTCATGGATCAGACAGCCACACTCCGTCGACGATTGCTTTCGGCAGATCCGGGGGCTGGACACATAGGGGGTTTCGGCAGGAGATTACCCTGGATCTCGCCCTGGAGCGGGCGGAGGCTCAAGGCCCTCGATGGGACCGAGGGCTTGGCCACTACCGGTCTGTTGGTGGTGGATGCAAACGAAGCGCCCGGCTCGCCGGGCGCTTTTCGGGTCCAAATTTGGGTTTAGAGCGCGCTCTGCAGCACCGTCAGGATCACCGTGTTGACGATGTCTTCCGCCGTGCAGCCGCGGCTCAGGTCGTTGCCCGGCTTCTTGAGGCCCTGGAGGAAGGGGCCGTTGGCGCTGGCGCCGCCGAAGCGCTCGGCGATCTTGTAGCCGATGTTGCCGGCGTTGAGGTCGGGGAACACCAGCACGTTGGCCTGCCCGGCCACCTTGGAGCCCGGGAACTTCTTCAGGCCGATGGCGGGGATCATGGCGGCGTCGAACTGGATCTCGCCGTCCACCATCAGGCTGGGCCGCTTCTCCCGCACCAGCTTCAGGGCGGCGCGGACCTTGTCCACGGCGGCGTGCTCGGCGCTGCCGGCGGTGCTGAAGGAGAGCATGGCGACCTTGGGCTCCACGCCCAGCATGGCCTTGGCCGTGTCGGCGCTGGCCAGGGCCACCTCGGCCAGCTGCTCGGCGTCGGGATCGGGCAGCACGGCGCAGTCGCCGAACATCATCGCGCCCTTTTCGCCGAACGCGGGATCGGGGTGGATCATCAGGAAGGCCGAGGAGACGGTCTTGACGCCCGGGGCGCAGCCGATGGTGAGCAGGCAGGCGCGAACGGTCTCGCCGGTGGTGTTGAGGGCACCGGCCACGAAGCCGTCGGCTTCCCCGGTCTTGACCATCATGCCGCCGAAGTAGAGCGGGGTCTTGACGGTCTCCAGGGCCTTCTCCTGGGTCATGCCCTTGTGCTTGCGGGATTCGTAGTAGGCCGACGCCAGGGCGGCGGTGCCGGGATCGGCGGCGGGGTCGCGCAGGGTGACGCCTTCCAGCGAGATGCCCAGCTCCTTGGCCCGGGCCTGGACCTTGGCCGGGTCGCCCAGCACGGTCACCTTGCAGATCCCGTCCTGGATCAGCTTGGCGGCGGCGATGAGGGAGCGGTCGTCCACCCCTTCGGGCAGGACGATGTGCCGGGCGAGGCTCTTGGCCCGCTCCCGGAAGATCTTGAACCAGGCTTCGTGATTCGCGTTCATGGCGGCTCCATTCAACGCTCCAGTTTGGCAGCTTGGGCGTGATCGATAAAGCAACCACGGTCACTCTTGCTGGATACCGCGCGAACTAGTCGGGTATCTCCGCTTCCACCAGCAGCTTGAGCAGGGCGAGGGATTCCTGCCAGCCGAGATGGCAGGCCTCGGGCGGAATGGCTTCCGGGATGCCTTCCTGCACGATGGTCAATTCGGTCCCGCAGAACACCTCCCTGAAGGAGATCGTCGTGCGCATCTCCTTTTGCGGTGGCGCCGTGACTTGGACCTTGACCCTCGGCTGCCCGCTGAAGCGCCTCGGTGAGGAAGACCATACCTGAGACAGGATAGGTTTTTTCTGTTGCCTTGATGGCCTATGACTTCTTTTTTCATTCTCCGGGGTCTACCCTGTTCTCCTTCACCGAGGAGTTCCCGATGCTCGCTTTGGCCCTTTTGCTCACCCTGGCCCAGACCCCCGCCGCCCAGCCCGCCCCGGCCTGGAGCGCCACCACCCTGGAAGCCGCCGGCACCGAAGCCAACAAGAAGGTCCTGGCCGAGGGCAAGCCCCTGACCATCACCGGCGAGGTGGTGGACGTCTCCTGCTACACCCAGCTCGGCAAGCGCGGCCCGGCCCACAAGGCCTGCGGCGCAGCCTGTGTGCTGGCCGGCGCGCCGGTGGGCATCGTCACCGGGGACAACACCCTCTTCATCCTGATGCCCGAGCAGCACCACCCGCGCCGGGACGGGCAGGTCAGCCTGGCCAAGGAATACAGCGCGAAGATGGGCGAGACCGTCACCGTGTCCGGGATGGCGTCCCAGAATGGCGGCATCCGTACGCTCTTCGTCACCGCGCCGGCCAAATAGCCGGACGACGGCCTTCATTCTTCCAGGGCGCGGATCCGCAGGGTGACGCCTTGAGCCGGGTTCTCCAGGGTCAGGCCGGCGTAGGCCGGCCCCTCCCCTTCCCGGAGCACGGTCCAGACCACCTTGCCCTTGCGCAGAAGGGTGCGCCGGGCCCCGTCCTGCTCCAGCCGGACCCCCGGGGCGAGCCCGGCGCGCAGGACCTCCTCGGGCCAGAGGGAGAACTGCACCAGGGCCGGGAGCAGGCGCGGATCCAGCTGGGCCGGCAGGGGCACCCGGGCGTCCACCGTCGCCGTCCCGGACTGGACCCGGATGGTGAACAGGGTCTGGCCCATGGGGGTGGAGGCCACCATGCTGAGGACCCCGCCCTTGTTCTCCACCGCCGCGAGCAGCAGCTCCCGGTGCCCGCCGGGCAGGGTGAACTCCACCTGCTGGGTGGCGAAGAAGTCAGGTTCGGCCTCCGGCGGGCAGAGCCGGAAGGGCACTCCCCGGGCCAGGTAGATGTCCGGGCCCGCCGGCGGCCGGCACCCCGCCAGGAGGAGGAGCAGCAGCAGGAGGACGGGACGGACGGGTCGCATGGCGACCATTCTCCCGTAGAATGGCCACATGAGCGGAAAAAGACAGGAGCGGCAGCTCCAGCAGCGGCGCGAGGCGCTGGAACGGGCCATCGACCTCCCCGAGGCCGGGGCGGAGCAGCTGTTCTTCCACGACCACGCCGACCTGGTGCGGGGCATGGCGGAGACGCTGGAACGGGCGGGGCTGCCGGAGGCCTGCCAGGCCCTGGCCCGGCACCTGGAGGAGGACCGGGACCACTGGCTGCGCCGGCTGGAGCGGATCGAGGCGGAGCCGGCCCTGCGCGCCCGGCGGTCCGCGCTGGACCAGGACTACCTGGAGGTGTTCGCCGCCCACTTCGGCCGCTGGGGCGCCGCGGGCAGCCAGGGGGAACGGGCGGCGCAGCTGGAGGCCTGCCTGCTGCTGGCCGCCCTGCGGGGCGCCGAGCGGCTGTGGGTGAAGGGCCATGGGCGGCCGGTGCTGCCGGTGCTGGTCCAGGAGGCCGTGGCGCTGCTCTGGCCGGCGCTCTACGCCCACGCCCGGCGGCATCTGCCGAGGTATTAGGATTCGCGAAGAATAACTTGTGCTTTTCAGGTTATTTTCTGCGAATCCTTATGCCGGGGCTGACCGGAACGGACAGGGTTATTTTTTCACAACGGCTCACTGGTTCAGCAGGGCGGCTTCGGCCTCGGTGAGCGGCGCGGTCATGGACTGGTGCTGGAACGCCAGCTCCGTGCTGTCCCCGGAGGCGTCCTCCATGCGGATCCGGTCGATGAAGCGGCGGCCGTCGAGCCGGATCCGCTTCACGAACGCCGCGGTCTGGGGCTTGGGCAGCAGGGTCACTTCCCAGCCATCCGCCCTGCCTTCGGCGCTCACCGTGAAGAACTGCTCCAGGCCGCGCCAGTCGCCCTGGGCCACCGACTGGAAGACCTGGCTCACCTGCGCCACCATCGGCGCGTCCTTGGCGGTCTTGCGGTCCCGGCTGCCGTCGGGGTTCACCACGGTGAGCCCTTTGGGGCCCATCACGTAGGTGATCGCCAGGGGACGCCTGAGCGCCCAGATCAGGCCCTTGTCCCGGGAGAGGACCATGCTGCCGCTGGCTTTCAGCGGCCGGGTCAGGGCCGCCAGGGTGCGGGTCTGGGTGAAGTCCACGTGGACGCAGACCGCCTCCTTCAGGTGGGCGGTGAGGGGGCCGGGCAGGACGGTCTGGGCGGAGAGCGCCACGGCGGGCAGGAACAGGCAGGTCAGGAAGGTCTTCACGGGTACAGGCTCCAGCGGCATTCTTGCAGGTCGGTGCACAGGGCGCGCAGATCCTGGTCCAGCGGCCGGTCCTCCTCGATGAACGGGACGCCGGCGGTCATCTCGCCCAGTCCGGCCAGCGCCTCGGCGGAAAGCCGCTCCAGGGCCGGGTTGCCCTGCCGGCGGCGCAGCTCCAGCGCCTGGCGGACGGCCAGGACCAGGGCCGCGGCCACCTGGCCGGTGAGCTCCAGCACCCGCAGGCAGTCCCGGGCGGCGATGGTGCCCATGCTGACCTTGTCCTGGTTGTGGCATTCGGTGGAGCGGGAGAACACCGAGGCCGGCATGGTCAGCTTGAGCGCTTCGGCCGCCCAGGCGCTGGCGCCGATCTGCACCGCTTTGAGCCCGTGGTTGATGGCGGCGCGCTCGGGCGCGGCCCCGGACAGGTTGCCGGGCAGGCCGTGGTTGTAGCGCGAGTCCACCAGCAGGGCCAGCTGCCGGTCCATCAGGTCGGCCAGGTTGGCCACCGCCACCTTCAGCCCGTCCATGGCGAAGGCCACGTGGCCCCCGTAGAAGTGGCCGCCGTGGAGCATCAGCCGCGCCTCGCCGTCGAACAGCGGGTTGTCGTTGGCGCTGTTCAGCTCGTTCTCCAGGTCGCGCCGGATCCAGGGCAGGGCGTCGCGCAGGACGCCGATCACGTGGGGGGCGCAGCGGATGGAGTAGCGGTCCTGGAGCCGGGTGACGCCGGCCGGTTCGACCCCGCCCAGGTCGCCGTGGATCCAGGCGGCCGCCTCCCCCTGCCCCGCGTGCGGTTTCAGCTGGGAGAGCCGGGGATGGAAATGCTCCCGGTTGCCCTGGAGGCAGGCCACCGACAGCGCGGTGAGGCGGCAGGCCACCCGGCTCAGGTGCTCGGCCCGCTGGTAGGCCAGGCAGGCCAGCCCGGTCATGACCGCGGTGCCGTTCATCAGCGCCAGCGCCTCCTTGGGCGCCAGCTCCAGGGCCGTCAGGCCGGCCCGCGCCAGGGCCTCGCCGCCGGGGCGGACTTCGCCGTCCTGGAGCGCTTCGCCCTCGCCGATCAACACCGCGGCGATGTAGGAGAGCGGGGTGAGATCGCCGCTGGCGCCCACCGAGCCCTCGGCCGGGATGCGCGGCAGGATCCCGTGGTTGACCAGGGCCGCCAGCGCCTCCAGCAGTTCGAAGCGCACCGCGGAATAGCCCTGGGCCAGGGAATTGAGCCGGACCAGCAGCACCGCCAGGGTCTCCTCCGGCTCCAGGAACCGGCCCAGGCCGCAGCCGTGGTAGCGGCAGAGCTGGCGCGGCAGCTCCTTCAGCAGCGCGGGCGGCACCGCCACGGTGCAGGAGTCGCCGTAGCCGGTGTTGACCCCGTAGACCTCCACCCCGTCCCGCAGCAGCTCGCCCAGGAAGGCCCGGCTGGCCTCCACCCGGGCCCGGAACGCCGGATCCTCGGCCAGGACCACGGGCTGCCCGCGCAGGGCCACCGCCAGCACGTCTTCCAGGGTCAGCCGGGCGGCGCCCACGGCGACCGGGGCGGCCAGAACATTCGAACCATCGGCAAGGGACGTCACGGCAGGGGATCTCCAGGGGTCGGACAGGGCGGAAGGGGCTGGAACAGCTCGGCCAGCGCCCCGGGGGTCAGCTTGCCCCGGGCGTCGTAGGGCAGTTCCCGGGGGAAGCGCCAGCGCCTGGGCAGGGCGACGGCTTCGAACCGGCGGGCCAGGTGCTCCCGGAGGGTCCGCACCAGAAGGTCGCGTTCCGCCGGCTCGCCCTTGAGCACCACCACCGCCCCCAGGGCGGGGCGCGGCCCCTCCAGCAGCACCACCGCCGCCCGGGCGACCCGGGGATGGGCCTCCAGGGCCGCCTCCA
>TBL_comb47_HYPODRAFT_10004755_pt1 | contig 15459 bp, 15 predicted proteins | sample TroBogypolimnion_40_FD_10682 | JGI IMG/M metagenome (IMG submission 10682)
CTTACTAAAGTGAGCGATAGACCTGCAGTCACCACCAAAGTACATAGAACTTTAGAAAATGATCGTTTCATACACATGTCCTTAAACGTTTTCGTTTTATTTATTGTTGTTTAGTTGATCACTTAAGACGGCTGTATTCGTTTTGACCTTGATTACGCTGGTCAATTGACTCTGTCCAGCTAGCTTGATTGCCTGGCGTCCAGTTCTTGGTCACAAAGCCATTATTCGCACCCATGTAAGGTGCGACATCAGGACGTTTAGCTGCTTTAGCCGCAATTTCTGGAGGCTCTGAACAAGCAGCTAACAGCGCTGCTGTAAAACACAAACCGAGAGTTTTAACTTTCATTATTTAGCTCCTGGAATTTTTGCAGCAGGTGTTGGTGTAGGCGCAGGAGTATCAAGTCCACCATAAGCCGTAGTCCAACCAAAAGCTTTAGATCCTGGGTAATGACCATTCTTCTCGCGGGTTGCAACACGGTTATTAAAGATGTCAGTAATGATGTCGCTATCACCACCAATCAATGCTTTGGTAGAGCACATCTCAGCACAGAGTGGCAACTTGCCTTCTGCCAGACGATTACGACCATACTTTTCAAATTCTGCAACACTGCCATTCTCTTCTGGGCCACCACTACAGAATGTGCATTTATCCATTTTGCTGCGGGAGCCAAAGGCACCCTTACTCAAGAACTGAGGAGCACCAAATGGGCAAGCAAAAGAACAGTAGCCGCAACCAATACAGATATCTTTATCGTGCAGCACAACACCTTCATCAGTGCGGTAGAAACAATCTACCGGACATACCGCCATACAGGGCGCATCGCTACAGTGCATACAAGCAACTGAAACGGATTTTTCTTGACCGATGATGCCATCATTTACCGTAACAACGCGGCGGCGATTAACACCCCAAGGTACTTCGTTATCATTTTTACAGGCTGTGACACAACCGTTGCATTCAATGCATCGCTCTGTGTCACAAATAAATTTCATTCTTGCCATTGTGTTCTCCTGACTTTATTTTTTAACTTAGGCAAATTTCTCGATTTGACACATGGTGGTTTTAGTCTCTTGCATCATCGTCACCTGGTCGTAACCATACGTTGTTGCAGTGTTCACCGCCTCACCTTGAACTATAGGTGCTGCGCCTTCTGGGTAGTACTTACGAATATTTTCTCCCTGCCACCAGCCAGCAAAATGGAATGGCACAAAGGCAGTTCCTTGATCAACACGCTCTGTGAGCATTGCCCGCACTTTTATCTTGGCACCTGTTGGCGACTTCACCCAAACATAATCCCAGTTCTTAATACCGCGATCTGCTGCAGCCTTTGAGGATTAATCTCCACAAAGTTTTCTTGTTGGAGTTCTGCTAACCATGGATTAGAACGAGTCTCATCGCCACCACCCTCGTACTCAACTAAACGACCAGAGGTCAGAATGATTGGGAACTTCTCATATAACTTCTGATTCAAGTTTTGATCTTGAACAGTCTTATAGAGGGTTGGCAAGCGCCAGAAATTCTTCTTATCAGCAGAAGTTGGGTACTTGCGCATCATTGGCGCATTTGTACTGTAGAGCGCCTCACGGTGTGTTGGAATCGCATCTGGGAAGTTCCATACTACTGCACGTGCTTTGGCGTTACCAAATGGATGGCAACCGTTCTTCATGACAACGCGCTGGATACCACCAGACAAGTCAGTCTTCCAGTTCTTGCCTTCGGCGAGTTTTTTCTCGTCGTCAGTTAACTGATCCCACCAACCTAATTTCTTCACGAGCACGTGATCAAACTCTGGGTAGCCAGTAGTAATTGCAGCACCCTTAGAGTGAGATCCGTCTGCAGCGAGCAAGCTAACACCTTCACGCTCAACACCGAAGTTGGCGCGGAAGTTACCACCGCCCTCCATAACGCTCTTGCTAGTGTCATAGAGGTTTGGTGAGCCCGGATGCTTGATTGCTGCTGTACCGTAGCAAGGCCAAGGCAAGCCATAGTAGTCACCAGTGGTGTCATAGCCAGTAACCGGATCAACAGCACCGCGAGACTTCAAGGTCTTCGGATCAAAAGTTGCCACCATTCTCATATGAGCCTTGAGACGCTCAGGAGTTTGGCCGGTATAGCCAATAGTCCAGCATGAACGATTAATCTCACGCAGGATGTCTTCAATCTGCGGCTCTTTCCATTGCTTACCAGCAAATTTAGAGCTGAGCATTTTGTAGTTCTTAGACAACTCTTCGCCAAAACCTAAGCGATCAGCAAATGCCTGCATGATCACGTGGTCAGGAACAGACTCAAACAATGGGTCGATTACCTTCTCGCGCCACTGCAAAGAACGATTCGATGCTGTAGCAGATCCACAGGTCTCAAACTGCGTTGCAGCAGGCAATAAATACACATTGCGATTTTTATTCACTGCTTGACCTTCTGCGGCAGGCATTGCAGCCATTGCAGCGGTAGCACTTGGATACGGATCTACCACCACCAAGAGATCCAACTTATCCATCGCACGCTTCATATCGAGGCCGCGAGTTTGCGAGTTAGGGGCATGCCCCCAGAAGAACAAGCCTTTGACGTTAGTCTGCTGGTCAATCATGTCGTTCTTCTCGAGAACAGCATCAACCCAACGAGACACAGTAGTGCCTGATTTTTCCATCATGTCAGGCGCGTAACGACCTTTAATCCACTCGTAGTCGACACCCCAAACAGTTGAGAAGTGTTTCCATGAGCCAGCAGCCAAGCCATAGTAGCCAGGCAATGAGTCTGGATTAGGACCAACGTCAGTTGCGCCTTGCACATTATCGTGACCGCGGAAAATATTAGTGCCGCCACCCGATTTACCAATGTTGCCCAAGGCTAATTGCAAGATGCAGGAAGCACGCACAATCGCATTACCGATCGTGTGTTGGGTTTGACCCATACACCAAACAACGGTACTAGGACGATTCATTGCCATGGTTTTAGCAGCTTGGTAAACCTGATCCTCAGGCACACCACAAGCCTCCTCAACCGCAGCAGGAGTCCACTTTTCCATTACTTCTTTACGAATCTCTTCCATGCCATAAACACGGTCGTTGATGTACTTCTTATCTTCCCAGCCATTTTTAAAGATGTGATATAGCATGCCGAACAAGAAAGGAATATCAGTACCAGAACGAATGCGGATGTATTGGTCTGACTTGGCAGCAGTACGTGTGTAGCGCGGATCAACCACAACTACCTTGCAACCATTCTCTTTTGCATGCAACAGCATCAACATTGAGACCGGATGTGCCTCGGCAGCATTTGAGCCAATGTACAAAGCAGCCTTGGCATTCATCATATCGTTGTAGCTATTGGTCATCGCACCATAGCCCCAGGTGTTTGCAACACCGGCTACTGTTGTAGAGTGACAAATACGAGCTTGATGGTCTGTATTGTTTGTGCCAAAGAAAGAGACCCACTTACGGAGTAAGTAGGACTGTTCATTATTATGCTTTGAGGAGCCGATGAAGAACATCGCATCCGGAGAATACTTCTGGCGAATATCCTTCATCTGAGCGGTAATTTCAGTTAAGGCTTGATCCCAGGAAATACGTTGGTACTTTCCATCAACCAACTTCATTGGGTAACGCAAACGGTAATCACCATGTCCGTGCTCGCGTAAGGCAGCGCCTTTAGCACAGTGGGCACCCATATTAATTGGGGAATCAAATACTGGGTTTTGACGAACCCACACGCCATTCTCAACAGTCGCATCTACTGCGCAGCCTACGGAACAGTGCGTACAAATGGATCTCTTGACTTCAATCTTCCCTTTGCCATCTAGCATTGCCTTACTTTGCTCAGCAGATGCTTTTTGAACAAAGCTCAATTGACTAGCAGCGATACCAGCACCCACTCCTACGCCTGAACGCTTTAAGAATGTGCGGCGATCCATCGTTGGTACAGCAGCCTTTAAACCGCGTGACAAACTACCAATGAGACGCGATGTGGAGCGACTGCTTTGTGGGGTATTGGATTTACGAGTCAGACTCATATGATTTCCCTGAGAAAGTTTTTTTAATTATTTGGAAACAGTTAACGCAATAGTGAAGCCAAGATGGTTAGATCAGAGTAGATTCGTAGTACTTGCGCATATGAGCGGTCATTGTTTGACTCGCATCTTTCACGGCTTTTGCACCACTAATTTCTTGAATAACAGCCTTGCCAACTGGAGTTTGACTAACTACAGCGACGGCTCCAACTGCAGCGCCTGCACCAATAAAGAACTTACGGCGCGATGGCTTGTTTTCTTCGCTTAAAGCAACCTTGGATTTGGTAGTCATTGCATGCCCCCCTAGAATTATTCTTGATCTGCGTCAAGTGTAAAGGGAAATCGCATTTTTGACATATTGGTGTAACGATTAGTTATTAAGACAATATTCATATTGCGGTGCAACATCAAATCATGTCAAAGCCCTGACCTTCAATTGCTAGAAATTCTCTGGTTAGCGCTGCGATTGGGTGATACAGATGCATCTCCGGAATACCCTCTATGGCATCGCAAAATTCGTCATACCAGGGGCGAATGTGCTCATTGAAAAAAACCCTTTGATTTGTAAGGTTTGAGATCTCTACGTCATCCCCCGCAATGAGGTAGCGCATGACCTCGCTCAGAGCCGAGATATGGTCTTCGGTTTCAGTCATCTCTTCCGCAGCCTCAAGCCCAAAACCTTCCAAAGCCTTGCGTATATTCACCAAAGGCTTTTCGTTCAAATGGCCGGCCATATAAAACGAGCCATTCAAAACAACATTGGGCTTACCAACGCTAATGAAATTCAAATCAAATTCCTCATGCCAAGCCTTAGCAGGATTATTTTTAGCAACCTCTACTACATCCATCCAAACCTTAGCCAAGGGGGCTTCGTCTGCCGCGTCTTGTTGATCGGCAGTGGCGGCAATTTGATCTAAAAGCGCTTGATCGGGCGGCATCTGAAAAAAGCGAGCAATCAAGCCATACAAATCGGCTCTGGCCAAATCTTCTGGCAAGCCCACATCCCCTACTTCGGCTGATAAATTCTCTTTTGCTGCTTCTTTAGCAATTTCGCTCATGTTTCTTTTTTCACCATATCTACCACTCGACAATCACTACACATCTTCAAGCGATCCATTGCGGCGCCAGCAAATGCACCGTGAGCACCTAGCTTGGTAAGCATAAGATCAACCATCTTGAGTGTTCCGAAAGGCTTGCCACAACTAATGCAATGGAAAGCCTGGGTTTCATTCAGGGTAGTCCGCTGCTTGCGCTGCTCCACTGTTTGCAAACGAGGCGCAAGGTTTAGGGCCTTCTCGGGACAGGTTTGGACACAGATGCCGCACTGAACGCACTGCTTCTCAATAAAAGAAAGAATCGGTTCATCGGGATTGTCCAAAAGTGCGCCTTCAGGACAGCCGCTGACACAAGACATACACAAGGTGCAAGCATCTTTGTTAATGCTCAGGCCACCTACTAAGGAAGACTTTGGAAGCATGACTCCCGCTTCAGGCAATGGTGTCTTAGCTTGTTTTTGTAAATGCTCTAGCGCTGCCTCAAGGGTTTCGCGTTTCTGATTCGACAAACCGATACTGGCAGGAGTGCAAATAGGACCAAGTGATCCGCGCTGACGCAAAGCACCCATGGCATTAGACAAGGTCGCCCTATCTTCAGCTGAATTCGCCAAGATCAAATGAATGCGATCATCAAAGCCATATGCATTCAAGATACTATTTGCCAAAAGTGCCTGTTCTTTAAGCGCTGCACGATACGCAGGATCCTCTTCTCCGCTTAATAACAAAGTCACTTCAGCAAAACCATATGTAAGCGCGCCCAACCACAAGTCCAAACCAGTAGAAGCAATATGCTCAATGCCATAAGGAATAACAAACGAAGGGAGACCTTCAAATTGTTTTGGCATGATATGTGCCGATCTGCCCAAGCCATCAATCATTTGCGTTCCCGCTTTTAAGGTATGCAAAAGCAAACTCGGGGCCATTGCTTGGTTGATCTTTTTAGCTTCGGCAGTAAAGACACTCGCTACTGTTTTCAGCTCCTTACCCTGATGGGCAACGCTTGGATAGTTGTAACGTATTGCACCAGATGGGCAAGTGGTAGCACAGGCGCCACAACCCATACAAAGATTTGGATTGACTTCAACAGAGCCTTGGCCATTCTTAAAGATTGAACCAATGGCTCCAGTGGAGCAAACATCAATACAAGCATTACAGCCCACCTTGCCATTACGACCATGCGCACAAATTTTTTCGTTATAAACAAAATATTTAGGCTTCTCAAACTCCCCCACCATCTCAGAGAGTTGATTGACTGCTAGCGCCTGCTCTAGGGGATCAACACCAGGAGCAAAGTATCCCTGGGGTGTTTGACTCATGCGCATTTTAGGATCTACGCGCAAATCTAAAATGAGATCAAATTCAGAATGACGCTCGCGCTCTTTTCGGTCAAAAGAAATGGCACCAATACTGGCGCAGGCAGTGACACAATCACGATGTGATTTACATTTACCTAAATCAATCTGAAAGGAGAGATCAATGGCGCCCTCAGGACAAACGTCAACACAGGCTCCACAGCGAGTGCACATCTCTGGATCAATCGGATTTTGTAAGTCCCAATCAACTGAAAAATTACCCAGATAACCATCGAGCTTGGTGACTGCACCTGTAAAGATTGGATAGCTGCGACTCAGCGGCAAGTCACTAGGCTGGGTACATAAGACAGAAACATCTAAAGATCGGCTTAATTTTTCAGCCCAAGGAATAGCTTGTGACCCAGCACCGATAATTAACAACCTGCCCTGACTTTCGTAATTCACAACAGGGACGGGTTCAGCCTCCGGCATATCCGCTAAAGCCAACAATGCAGCAATTTTAGGTCCGGATGTTTTAGCTTCTTGAGTCCAACCAGCTACTTCACGAATATTGACAAAACGTAGTGGTGCAACTAGTGGCTTTTCAGCCTGGTCAGCCAACTCACTAAAAAGTGCCCCTTCTTGAGTACAAGCTATCACCAAGGAATCAGAACCATCTAAGGCCTTTAAAAAAGAGCCGACCTCCTGCCTGCATAAGGATGTGTGCATTGGAACTCCGATAGCTTTTGCATCCAACGGCATAGTGCCATTACAGTTGCAGACTAATTTTTGACTCATGCGCTATCTTCTTAGGTTTTTTTCTGTACAGACTCTATTGGTAGCTGATTAGGCACTTCTTCCAACTGATCTCCAGGTTTTTGTTGTGTGGATGTTAAATCAGTTTGCTGTTGAGATGCCAATGTGTTGCCTTCAAGCTCAGAATCAGGGGCTTGGCTCACACTTTGCTCAGATTCCTGAGAAATCTCTTCACTCGATTTACGGAAAAGGTTGAGCATATCGCTCTGCACCATTCTCTCGAGCATGCCAGGCGGTAATGGGTCTGGCTTGCTGTAATCATCAATATAGATATCCAATCCATCCATGATGTTGAAGTGAGGATCGGTAAACATTTTCTTGAGAGCGGCCTGCTGAACAGAAGGGTCTACATCCGGCCGCATAAAAGCAGAAAAGTCTGGAGCAAAACGATCAATCTTCGCTACATCTTCTAGGGTAGCAGGTGGGGGCGCAGGCTCTTTAGGGCCCTCAACAAGTGGATCCTGAGAAAACTCTTTAGGAACCTCTACTTTTTTTTCTGGTGAGGCATCTTCTTTACCAGCCTTACGTTTAGACCAACGCCCCAGAAATCCATCGGCCATTATTCCTCCATAGGGCGTTCAGCACCCTTGAATGAGGCGGGCCTATGGCGTTTTTTGGGTTCCGGCCGATAGTTGTCATTGACATACTCTTGCAACCATGACGCATGCTGCTCACTCATCGAAATCGTATCAACCGACTCACCCCCATCAAGCAAGCGAGCGGCTTCGTTATAGCTGACACAAATGCGATGAGGAACTGCGAATGAAGCTTCAGATTTTGCCAAGGGCAGTGATTGCTCATCGATATAACGCTCAATCTCCTCTTCTAAGCGCCACATCACAAACCATGAGGGCTTTGTAGCAGAGACATTCAAATAATAACCCTCAGACTCGTCCGGAAAGAGATCAAGCTCGTACCCTGTGAATAACCAGGATTCGCCTTCGGCATCGCGACCAAGAAACTGACCCACAATAGATTTACTTTGTTGGCTATTGAATTGCCCAAAATCCGGCAACACTTCCTGAGGTACCCAGCGGTACGAGACCCACGGATTATCAATATTTTGTTTACGCATTAGTACTGCAAAGCGCATAAATTTTCAGAGCCTCAGGTGTTTTGAACCACAATGTTCGGAAATTTACTGCTCATATCCTTAGATAGAGTAGCAACACGGATGGCGACCTGTCTAGCTATGCCTTTATAGATTGCGCTAATCGCACCGTCTGGGTCAGCCACTACAGTTGGACGCCCAGCATCAGCCTGCTCACGAATCGAAAGATTCAGAGGCAAAGAGCCCAAGAAATCCACTGCGTACTCTTTACACATTTTTTCACCGCCGCCAGTACCGAACACATGCTCTTCATGTCCGCATTTGGTACAAACGTAAGTGCTCATGTTCTCAATAATGCCGATGATGGGTACGCCTACCTTCTCAAACATCTTGAGGCCTTTACGGGCGTCTAGTAGCGCAATATCTTGCGGGGTGGTAACAATAACTGAGCCAGTAACAGGAACCTTTTGCGCCAAAGTTAATTGAATATCCCCCGTACCGGGCGGCATATCCACAATCAGGTAATCCAGATCACGCCAGCGGGTTTGACGAAGCAACTGCTCGAGGGCTGAAGTCACCATCGGACCACGCCATACCATGGGGGCATCATCATCAATCAGAAAACCAATTGAGCTTGCCTGCAAACCATAAGCTTCCATTGGCTCAATCGTATTTTCTTCAATAGAGTCCGGTCTACCGGTAATACCCAACATCATTGGCTGACTTGGACCATAAATATCCGCATCCAAAATGCCGACCTGTGCACCCTCAGCAGCTAAAGCTAAAGCCAAATTTACAGCCGTTGTAGACTTCCCAACACCACCTTTGCCGCTGGCCACTGCAATGATATTTTTAACGCCGGGTAATAATTTCACTCCACGCTGTACCGCATGCGCCACGATTTGACTAGAGATATTCACGCTCACATTTTTGACGCCTGATAATTCACGCAAAGCATTGATTACCGATTTACGAATCGAATCAAACTGACTTTTAGCGGGATAACCCAATACGATATCCAAAGAAATATCGCCCTCTTCTACGCGGAGATTTTTAATACTTTTCGCCGAGACAAAATCCATCTTTGTATTGGGATCAACTAAGTTTTTTAGCGCTGCTTGAACCAACTCTGGTGTAACCGACACTACATTCTCCTGGTATGAATAAACCTAGAATGCACGTCTAGGTTTTTGGTATTTTCTTAATTAGGGCTAGCTTACTCGTAGCTGCCAATATTTGCTGAAAGTGACTTTTACCACCTTCTAGTTAACGCATTAGAAAATCAGCAAACTCAGATAATAGACTGCCATGGACATCAATGCCGTGGCTGGGATAGTGAAGATCCAGGCCCAGACGATGTTTCCAGCGACTCCCCAACGTACTGCACTAGCCCTTTGGGTCGAACCAACACCAACAATAGCCCCAGTAATTGTGTGGGTAGTCGAAACAGGCACACCCAAGGCCGTTGCCGCAAACAACGTGATGGCGCCACCAGTCTCAGCACAGAAGCCGCCTACTGGTTTGAGTTTTGTTAACTTTTGCCCCATGGTTTTAACAATCCGCCAACCGCCAAACATTGTGCCCATTGCAATTGCAATGTAGCAACAAACAATGGTCCATATCGGCGGCATGCTTGCGCTGGCATCTGTATAGCCAGTAATGATGAGTAGCAGCCAAATAATGCCAATCGTTTTTTGTGAATCATTGCCGCCGTGCCCAAGACTATATGCGCCAGCGGAAACCAATTGCAGACGGCGGAACCAGCGATCGGTTTTAGAGAGCGTGACATTTCGGCAAACCCATGACACCAGCAACATCATCAAGGAGCCCAAAAGAAATCCGACCAAAGGGGAGATGAAGATAAAAGCAACGGTTTTGAAAATACCTGCCCAAACTAAGCCGGCAAGCCCCGCTTTAGGCAACGCCGCTCCCAGCAAGCCGCCAATCAAAGCATGAGATGAGCTAGATGGAATACCGTAAAACCAAGTAAGCACATTCCAAATAATCGCCCCCACCAAAGCACCAAAGATTACATGCAAATCAACTGCAGCTGGATGAACAATGCCCTTGCCGACGGTAGCAGCTACGCTTAGGTGAAAAATGAAGATGGCGAGAAAGTTGAAGAAGGCGGCGAATACTACCGCCTGCTGTGGCTTTAAAACGCCAGTAGAGACTACGGTCGCAATTGAGTTGGCGGCATCATGGAAGCCATTCATGAAATCAAATGCAAGAGCTAGCACTACTAATAGCGCTACAACCCAAAAGGCTACTTCTGTCGCTAGCAACTTAATTCGCCTTAAGAGTTTTCAAGAACGATGCCTTCAACTAAGTTGGCAACGTCTTCACATTTATCGGTAACTTCCTCGAGTAGCTCATAAATACGCTGGCACTTAATCAGCTCACGCACTTCAATGTCTTCACGGAATAACCTAGTAATAGCAGTAGATAGCAGGCGATCAGCCCCAGACTCTAAGTGATCTATTTCATCGCAAGTCTTCAAAGCAGCTTTGGCCACTTCTGGATCGGAGATTTCTTTTAATGTAGCAACGGCATTCTTCATGCTGATGCAGCATTGATTACAAAGCTCTGCCATTTGCAACATCTCTGGCGTCATTTGCTTCACGTTATACAAATGCATTGCTTCAGTACCGTTTTGCAATAAATCAGCTACGTCATCCATCGTATTGATGAGTGAAAAAATTTGATCACGATCGATAGGGGTAATGAATGTCTTGTGCAAACGACGATGTACTTCTTTAACAACATCGTCACAAGCATGCTCTGCCTTATCAACCTCTTGCGTGTACTTAGCGCGTAATGCTTCATCACTGTAATGCTCAACGAACTTTAAAAAAGATTCGGAGGCGGAAACAATATTGTTAGCGTGCTCATTAAATAGCTCGAAGAAATTACCATCGTGAGGCATTAGCTTACTGAAGAACATAAATCACGATCCTTTAGGGACAAAAACTACAGGTATTGTTAGGTTTGCCGACATTCTAAACAATTGCTATTGAACAACTGGAAAGCCGGCATCTGTTATGAGTTGGCCAGCCTGGGCTGCAGACAAGGTGGTTTCAAGAGTCACGGTCTGGCTTACCAAATCCGCCTGAACCTTAGCTTGTGGGTCCTGAGCTTGAACTGCCCGAGTTACGGCATTTATGCAGCCTCCACAGGTCATTCCGGATACTTTTAAACTCAACATATAGACTCTTTTGGTTTGAATATGGCTTGTATAGAGTAGATTATCTTCTATATGGATCCCCAAAAAAACAGTAATTCAGAGCTATTTACTCTAGATATTGGCGGGATGACCTGTGCCTCGTGTGTTGGTAGGGTCGAGAAGGCTTTAGACAAGATTTCTGGCGTAGAAGCTGCCAGCGTAAATTTAGCTACCGAACAAGCCAAAATTCGCATAAATGCCAGTTCTGGGCTCAAAATCAATGACATCATCGCTTTGGTAGAAAAAACGGGTTATGAAGCCAAAATTAGCGCGCCCCACGGTATTCCAGAATTAGCCCCGTCTAAATTGTTCTGGGGGACTGATGGTCTGGGTCGTGTCATTCTAGGTTTTGGCCTTTCAGCCCCACTCTTTTTGCCCATGTTCCTCATGCCGTTTGGCATTCATTGGTCACTATCGTCGACATGGCAGCTTTTACTTGCCACTCCAGTGCAATTCTTCTTAGGCTGGCGATTTTATAAAGCAGGCTTCAAATCACTGATGTCAGGTGTTGGCAATATGGATTTGTTGGTGGCCCTCGGCACGAGTGCAGCGTACGGATTAAGTGTGTATCAAGTGATTGCATCACCTCATGCAAGTCACGAACTCTATTTTGAAGGATCGGCCGTCATTATCTGCATGGTCATGCTTGGTAAATGGCTGGAGGCCCGAGCTAAACAACAAACCAGTGCAGCGATACGCGCATTACAAAAACTTTGGCCTGAGCATGCCAAAGTGATCGATCGCAATATTGTCATCACCGAAGGATCTGCATTAGATCAATTGCGTGATCTCCCGCTAGATCAAGTATTCCCTAAAGATCGCGTCTTAGTATTACCAGGAGAACGTATACCGGTAGATGGCATCATTCTGCTTGGCAATAGCCATGTTGATGAGTCTCTTCTCACCGGCGAAAGCAATCCTGTCAAAAAACATATTGGTGAAAATGTCATCGGTGGCTCGCTGAATGGTGAAGGCTTATTAGTGATTGAGGCCCAGGCAGTAGGGATTGAGAGTGTCCTCTCAAAAATTATTTCCTTAGTGGAAGATGCGCAAACCCAAAAAGCGCCTATACAAAAATTAGTAGATCAAGTCAGCGCTATCTTTGTTCCTAGTGTGATTGTGATTGCGCTCATTACCGGACTGGCGAATTGGTTTTATTTAGACTCCGCATCAGTAGCCATATTGCGGGCAGTCTCCGTTCTCGTCATTGCATGCCCCTGTGCACTTGGTCTTGCAACACCTGCAGCCATCATGGCAGGGACCGGTATTGCAGCACGCTTTGGAATCCTCATTAAAGATCCTCAAGTTTTAGAACTAGCACACCGCTTAAATGTGGTGGCCTTCGATAAAACAGGAACACTCACTATTGGCAAACCGAGATTGCTGAAAATCATTCCTTTTAGTGATTCATATGCGGTCGATGACATCCTCACGAGTGCTGCAGGCTTACAACTTGGTAGCGAACACCCTCTTGCAAAAGCACTGCTAGATGCCGCTCAACAACAAGGTCTAAACCCTATTGCCCCGACTGACAGCAAAGCCCTTCCTGGCATTGGCATTAGTGGCAAGCCAAGCGCTGGCGCTTTCCTAGGCCTCAGCCTGAGTCTGCAAAGTATTGCGTCGTTAGAAGACAAGTCCCATCACTCTGAAATACTTACAAAGGCGCAAGCCTGTTTTGATGCTGGCCAAACGGTCTCCGTACTAATGAACAACGAAAGTCCCTCAGCGCCCATTGCTATCATCGCCTTTGGAGATGAGTTAAAAAGGAGCGCCAAAGAGGCCATTTCTGCACTACATGATTTACACATTCGTGCAGTGATGCTTTCTGGTGACAATATTGCCGCCGCTAATCGCGTTGCCAAAACAATTGGCATTCACGAAGTATTTGCGCAAATTATGCCGAGCACTAAAGCAGAAATTATTCAGCAACTGCAATCAAAAGATGGTCAGCGTCAGCTTGTTGCCATGGTGGGGGATGGTGTGAATGATGCGCCCGCTTTAGCAACTGCAGATGTTGGTATGGCAATGTCCACTGGAACTGATGTAGCCATGCAAGCCGCTGGTATCACTCTCATGCGAGGCGACCCTACTCTGGTAGCGAATGCGATTGATATCTCCAAACGGACCTGGAAAAAGATTCGGCAAAATTTATTCTGGGCTTTTATCTTTAATGCTACCGGTATTCCCTTGGCCGCATTCGGATATCTATCGCCCATGCTAGCCGGCAGCGCCATGGCGTTATCAAGCTTCTGCGTTCTCAGTAACGCGCTACTTCTCAAGCGTTGGCGCCCAGCATATTAATCAACTTACTGGTTATTTATTTTTGATTCTTGCGAATGAGTTCAATATCGCCGTAATACGCACGGGTTTCTGATTTGGTATTGTCTGTATCGGTGAGCAAGGCAATGCCGATCACTTGACCAGGGCTCTCGCCATAGGCACGCTTATAGTCAGCCGCTAAATCACGCTGATGCTTGTGCCATTGATCCAGATTATCCCAACCAGAATCCACCACAATCATTTTGATGCGAGAAGTATGTGCATTCGGAATGATGGCATCCACAGGCGACTTTCCAGACCAGATATACATCAGTGTGGCATAGGGCATTTCTTGTCCGCTGATGAGATTGGCCATCTCAAAAGTCATTTTTTCTTTTAAGGGTAACTTTGACTTGTTGCCATCAAATGCAACCAAGATACGCAGCGGAGCATCATCGGCATAAGCATCAGCATTGTCAGCATTAACGATGGGGTTGATTGCTTTCCATTCCCACTGCAGCCACAAATTATTTGCTTGGCGAGGACGCAACTTTACTGCCAATCCAGAGGCAGATGTTTTGGAATTAGCACTCAACACTGTTCTGCCCTGATAGTTTTCTAGGCGATAAACCGTATTTTTCTTAAAGGGTGCAATGCGGTAAAAATTCCAACCATTGGGCATACCAGCGCGCGCAGTCTCAGAGGAGAATTTAGGCAATTCCTCCTGGGCCGTTAATTGATCCGCATTAAATGCCTGCCCTGCCTCGTTTTGTACAGAATCTCCGCCCAGCCCTGCGCATCCGGTCAAAAATACGAGTGCGCCAAGGATGAAAAGTAAGAAGGCTTGCTTAAGCAAGTTGCAATTGTCCCAAAGAATGCCCTCGGTGAGTCTAAAATCATCCTATGCGCCAACAATCACCTTCCAGCTGGGCTGCTATCTGCATCCTCATTGCCGCGGTAGTGCACCTGGCTACAGGCTTTTCAATAGAGTTTTCAGTTGATGAAGCCCACTATGCTCTGTATGCCCAACATTTAGCTTGGAGTTATTTTGATCACCCGCCTTTGGTGGGCTGGATTCAGTGGCCTTTGGTGGCACTCACTTCTTCAGAGGGCATCATTCGCCTCATTCCAGAGTTGCTATGGATTCTCTCTTGTTACTTAGTTTATGAAGTCACCGTTGAAGTGCACCACTTTATTCGTGGGCGCAACGCAGGCTATCTCACGAGCGCACTACCATCAGCAAACTTATGCGGGTTAATGGCGGTCCTAACCGTTATCGCTGCACCAATGTTGCACATTCTGGCAATTGGTTTACTACCGGATACTTTGCTGGCGCCATTGAGCCTTGGCCTGATGTGGATGGCTTTACGCTGGTTAAGTAAAGACCAATTTAGCATTGGCGATTGGATCATTACTGGTGTCTTATTAGGTCTATCTGGCTTAAGCAAATACACAGCTGCTTTTACTGCGCTTGCATTGTTATTGGTATTTCTGAGTGCGCCAAGAAAACCATGGATCATGAAAGTGGGTTTTTGGGTTGCTGCACTAAGCGCCTTGGTGTTGATCACTCCCGTCCTTTATTGGAATTGGGTCAACGATTGGATCTCATTCAAATATCAGTTGGCCCATGGCAGCGGTGGAGAATGGCTCTGGCGCAGGCTGGGCGCCTATATCGGCATTCAAATACTAGTGTTTGGCCCTCTTTTAATTTTAGGATCTGTTGTGTTTTTAAAGGATTGCATGCAAGCAACGAAAC
>TBL_comb47_HYPODRAFT_10004756_pt1 | contig 15459 bp, 13 predicted proteins | sample TroBogypolimnion_40_FD_10682 | JGI IMG/M metagenome (IMG submission 10682)
ATCGTCATCCCGCCGGTGGGCCCACGCGTTGCCGTCACCGGCGCCTTTGATCAGGCCGCCATTTACGAGCTCAAGGGCAATCAGACCAGCCTGGGCGACATTCTGGCCTTGAGCGGTGGCGTACCGGCCTTGGCCAGCACGCAAAAAGCACTGATTGAGCGCATTGACACCACCAAGGCCATTCCGCGCCAGGTGCAAGACTTGTCCCTGGATGCCGCTGGACTCAAGACGTTGTTGAACGATGGCGATGTGGTCAGCCTGCTGGGCATCAGCGTAGCCTTCTCCAATGCGGTCACGCTGCAAGGCAATGTGGCGGCACCGTTGCGCTACAAGTGGTTTGAGGGTATGAAAATTCTGGACCTCATTCCCGAAGTGGACGCACTGGTCACCGGCGACTATTACGCACGCAAAAACCTGCTGGTTCAAAGCACGGGCGTGGCCAAGGTTGCAGGCGCCAAACTGGATAACCGGGTGCGCAGTTCGGTCGATCAGATCAACTGGGAATACGCAGTCATCGAGCGACTGAACCGCAAGACCTTGGTCGTTGAACTGATCCCCTTCAACCTGGGCAAGGCAGTGCTCGAGCACAACCCTGCCAGCAACCTGCCGCTCCAGAGTGGTGACGTGGTCACCATCATGAGCCAGAACGATTTGCGCTTGCCGCAAGAGCGCCAAAGCCGTCAGGTGCGGGTGGAAGGTGAAGTGGCTGCCCCCGGCGTGTACCAGGTGCAGGCCGGCGAAACCTTGCCCCAGCTCTTGCGCCGACTGGGTGGGCTCACTACCCAGGCCTATGTGTTTGGTACCGAGTTCAGCCGAGAATCTGTGCGCCAGCGCCAGCAGGAAAACCTGGATTCACTCATCCGCCGTCTTGAATCGCAGTCACAGGCGCAAAGCACGTCCGTGGCCTCCAATATCAAGGCAGATAACCAGGCCCAGGCGCAAGCCATATTGCAACAGCAACAGGCCCAACTGAAAAGCCAGATTGAACGTCTGCGCGCCATGCGCAGCAATGGCCGGATGGCGCTGGAGCTCGACCCTGCAGGCAAGGCCTTGGCCTCGCTGCCAGACCTTCCCTTGGAAGATGGCGACCGGATTCTGATCCCCTCAGTGCCCAGCTTTGTGGCGGCCTTTGGTTCCGTCAATAACGAAAACGTGTTTCTGTACAAGCCCGGTAAAACGGTGGCAGACGTCATCAAGTCTGCCGGCTTGACCGAAGACGCTGAGCCCGACCAGGCCTTTGTGTTGCGTGCCGATGGCAGCATCGTCGCACGGCGTGACCGCTCGGGTGTGTTTGGTGGAAACTTCGAGAGCCTGGCCTTGATGCCCGGTGACACGGTGGTGGTGCCGGCCCAGATTGACCGCGAAAGCAAATACAACTTCACGGTGCGTGCGCTCAAGGACTGGACGCAGATTCTCTCCAATTTTGGCTTGGGCATGGCGGCCTTCAAGTCCCTGGGTGTTTAGCAATGGCAATGAACGAAGCAAACACGATCGAGCAAGACGAAGACGAGATCAGCCTGCTGGACCTCTTGCAGGTCGTGGTTGAAAACCTGCGGCTGCTGGTACTGGGACCGCTACTGGTGGGGCTGTTGGCCCTGGGTTATACGTTTACCATCACGCCCACATTCACCGCCACCACCAAGTTCATGCCGCCGCAGCAGCAAGCCAGTGGAGCGGCCAGTCTGCTCGCCAGCCTGGGCTCGCTCGGTGGCCTGGCAGGTGCTGCCAGCGGCTTGAAGAGTCCCGCAGACCAATATGTGGCCTTCCTCAAAAGTCGCAGTGTGGAAGACGCGCTGATTGACCGCTTCAAGCTGACCGAGCGCTATGAGCAAAAACTCAAGGACGACACCCGCACCACCCTGGAATCCGTGGCAAGGGTCAGCAGCGGCAAAGACGGCCTGATCACCATCGAGGTGGACGACAAGGACCCCGTGTTTGCAGCAGATCTGGCAAACGCACATGTGGACGAGCTAGGCCATTTGCTCAAGCGCCTTGCCGTCACCGAGGCCCAGCAGCGCCGCGTGTTCTTTGAGAAGCAACTCTCCAGCGCCAAGGACAATCTCGTCAAGGCCGAACAGGCATTGAAATCCAGCGGTGTCAGCAGCGACACCCTCAAGTCTGACCCCAAGGCGGCAGTGGAAGGCCTTGCCAGATTGAAAGCTGGCATCACGGCCCAGGAAATCAAACTCGCCAGCATGCGAGGTTATTTATCCGAGTCTGCCCCCGACTTCAAGCAAGCCCAGACCGAGCTGGGTGCCATGCGAGCGCAGGTAGCGCGCTCCGAAGAGCAGCAACCCTCGGGGCCAGCAGGTGGCAGCGACTACATCACTAAGTACCGCGACTTCAAGTACCAGGAAACCCTGTTCGAGCTCTTTGCCAAGCAGTACGAAATTGCCCGCGTAGACGAGAGCCGCGAGGGCGCCCTCATCCAGGTGGTGGACACCGCCTTGCCACCCGAGCGCAAGAGCAAGCCCAAGAAAGCCATGATTGCCGCAGTGGCTACGCTGGCCTCTGGTTTTGCCTTGCTGCTGTTTGTGTTTGTGCGCCAGGCCCTGCGTGGCGCGGCTGCCGACCCCGAGACCGAGCAAAAGCTCTCCAAGCTGCGCCAAGCCTGGCGCAGGGCGTTGGGTAAGCGATAGTCGATCTTAGCGGGGCTTTAATCAAAAATGCTTCGAAGTGATTTAAAGCCGGTATCTCGGAATATATTGAACAGGTAAGAATGAGCTCGATTTCCAACATTTCTCCCAAGGTCGCCCTGATCACCGGCATTACCGGCCAGGACGGCTCTTATCTGGCCGAATTTCTGCTGGAAAAAGGCTACACGGTGCACGGCATCAAGCGCCAGTTCGGATTTTTGAAAGTGCGTTATCGGGGTTTGAAGAAGAGCACCGCCCAGCTCGCCACGCTGTTTGTGCTGTCGAATTTGTGGATGGTGCGCGGTAAATTGATGGGAGCGCAGGGATGAGTGCGCCCCAAAACCGGGGAAAGGCCCTGCAGGGCTGAAAAGCAACCCAAATTCCGTGGAAAACTACGTCCATTTGAAATTTTCCGCGTGAAATCCCACTATTTGAAAAATACGGACTCTCTACGTCATTTGGTTGCGGGTTATTCAGATCATCCTTCACAACGTCATAATCAATTTTTTGTAGATATTTAAATAATGAAAATTGCAATTGCAGGCACAGGATACGTAGGTTTGTCAAACGGAATTTTGCTGGCTCAGCACCATGAAGTCGTTTGCCTTGATATTATTTCTGATAAAGTAGAAATGCTCAACCGACGAGAATCACCGATTGATGACACAGAAATAGTTTATTTTTTAAAAAATAAAAATCTGAATTTTCGTGCAACTCTGGATAAGGCGGATGCTTATAAAAATGCTGATTTTATTATAATTGCCACTCCGACAGACTACGATCCGGAAAAAAATTATTTCAATACAAAATCAATAGAGGCCGTTATAAGAGATGTTATCGCGATAAACCCATTTGCGACAATGGTAATAAAGTCAACAATCCCAGTCGGTTACACAGTTAAAGCCCGTAAAGATATGGGAACAGATAATATAATTTTTAGTCCAGAGTTCTTGAGAGAGGGAAAGGCACTTTACGATAATTTGTATCCTAGTCGAATTGTTGTCGGAGAAATTTCAGAAAGAGCTAAAGTTTTTGCAAATTTATTAAAAAATGGGGCTTTGAAGGAAAATATATCAGTATTGTTTACTGATAGTACAGAGGCAGAGGCAATAAAGCTATTTGCAAATACTTACTTAGCAATGCGTGTTGCATACTTCAATGAGCTTGATACATATGCTGCAACCCATAATTTAAATACCCGTCAGATAGTTGATGGGGTTAGCCTTGATCCGAGAATTGGTGACTTTTATAACAATCCAAGTTTTGGTTATGGTGGATATTGTCTTCCCAAAGACACAAAACAACTACTAGCAAATTATAGCGATGTGCCACAAAACTTAATTCATGCGATTGTGAAATCTAATTCAACGCGTAAAGATTTTATTGCTGAGCAAATTTTACAAAAAAAGCCTAAAATAGTAGGTATATACCGTTTAATAATGAAGTCTGGATCCGATAATTTTCGTGCATCGAGTATTCAGGGAATAATGAAGCGTATCAAAGCTAAAGGCATAGAAGTAGTTTTGTTTGAGCCTGCAATAAAAGATGAGTATTTTTTTAACTCTCGCGTGATAAGAGATGTGAATAAGTTTAAAGACATTTCAGATATCATTATTGCAAATCGAAGAGCATCAGAATTATTGGATATTAGTGATAAAGTCTATACACGAGATCTTTTTGGTAGCGATACGTAATTTTATTCATTGCAAGGAATAATATGAAATATGATTATATAATCGTTGGAGCTGGACTTTATGGCTCAATTTGCGCGCATGAATTAACTAAAATAAATAAAAAATGTTTAGTTTTGGATAAGCGAAATCACATTGGTGGAAACTGTTATACCGAAAATCGTGATGGTATTAATTTGCACATCTATGGACCACATATTTTTCATACATCCAATGAAAGAGTTTGGGCTTGGATAAATCAATTTGTTGAATTTAATAACTTTAGACTTACCCCGGTAGCCAATTTTAAAGGTGAGATTTATTCGCTGCCATTTAGTATGTGGACATTTAATAAACTCTGGGGTGTTACAACTCCTGAAGAAGCTAAAAAAATAATTGAACAACAGTCCTCGCACATTGATATTCCAAATAACCTCGAAGAACAAGCCATTAAATCTGTTGGAAAGGATATTTATGAAAAACTTATAAAGGGATATACTGCTAAGCAGTGGAGGAAGGATCCCAAATCCTTGCCAAAGGAGATTATTAAACGTCTTCCAGTGCGTTATACATATGATAATAATTATTTTAACGATAAATATCAGGGAATTCCTGTGGGTGGTTACACCAAAATATTTGACTCACTATTGGCCTCAGTAGAGGTTCGTCTTGGGGTTGATTATTTGCTGGAGCGTAATTATTGGAATGGTTTAGCTAGAAATATTATATATACCGGACCAATAGATGAATTCTTTGAGTATAAATTTGGTGAACTTGAGTATAAAACGACGATATTTGATCACAAGAGAATTGAAGCAAAAAACTATCAAGGTGTAGCGCTGGTAAACTACACCGATGTTGATGTGCCACATACAAGAACCATTGAACATAAACATTTTGATATGGTAGATGTGCCCTTTAGTTATGTATCATGGGAGTATCCAACTCCTTATATAGCAAGAGAAACCGAGCCATATTATCCAGTGAATGATGATGTTAATAACACTAAATACGCGCAGTATAAATGTGCTGCAATGAGTGTTGAAAATGTGTCTTTTGGGGGCAGACTTGCTGAGTATAAGTATTATGATATGCATCAAGTTATCGAGTCAGCGCTAAATTTTATATCAAGTAAAATATGGGCGATATAACTATTGGGATTAAATTTGAAATAGATTGCTACTATGGAAAACAAAAAAGTATTGGTAACTGGTGGAGCGGGTTATATTGGTAGTCACACATGTAAAGCATTGGCACTTGCTGGATATGAACCAATAACCTATGATAATTTTATATATGGACACAATTGGGCTGTGCGCTGGGGTCCATTTGTGAAGGGGGATATAAGGGATCGTGAGAAATTAGATGAAGTTTTTAAATCACATAAACCTATTGCAGTAGTGCATTTTGCGGCATATGCCTACGTTGGTGAGTCAGTTCATAATCCTGGAAAATACTATCAAAATAATGTTGCCGGTACACTGACTTTATTAGAGGCGATGCGCGATCATAGTATTGATAAAATCATATTTTCCAGCACTTGTGCAACGTATGGAATTCCTGATTCAATTCTTATAACTGAAGACTATGCGCAAAAACCAATAAACCCGTATGGTATGTCAAAGCTAATGATTGAGAGAATATTGGATGACTTTGATTTTGCTCATTCATTAAGATCAATATCTCTACGGTATTTCAATGCGGCTGGTGCAGATTACGATGGGGATATAGGTGAGTCACATGAGCCTGAAACTCACCTAATTCCGTTACTAATTGAGACGGCATTAGGAAAAAGGTCCTCTATAAAAGTTTTTGGTGATGATTACAATACTGCTGATGGAACATGCATAAGAGATTATATTCATGTAAATGATCTTGCTAATGCACATATTCTAGCCTTGCATTATTTATTGAATCAAGGAAAAACTAATAAGTTCAATTTGGGTAATGGAATGGGGTTCTCAGTTCGCGAAGTTATCGATTCTGTTCAACGGATAAGTGGATTGAAAGTTCCATATGAAATAAGTGAACGAAGACAAGGAGATCCTGCTCATTTAGTAGGGGATGCAAGTAAAGCTCGTGAATTACTAGGTTGGAATCCACAATATCCAGAATTGGATAAGATTATTGAATCAGCTTGGAATTGGCATAATATATATTCCAAAAAATACTTTTAAGATATAAATTGCTTAATAAAATTGGTTATCCTGGCGATAAGTTTTTATTATGGCATCTGAAGTTAGAAATTCCCTTCAAAATTCAAGGAAAATAAGTGAAAAATTACAATAAGCGTACAAGAATTCTAGTAACAGGGGGGGCGGGTTTCTTAGGTTCGCATCTGTGCGAAAGACTAATAGCTGACGGCAACAATGTTATTTGTGTGGACAATTTTTTTACAGGAGTCAAAGATAACATCCTTCATCTGTTGGCACATCCTCAATTTGAATTAATCCGCCACGATGTAACATTTCCTCTCTATGTTGAAGTTGATCAAATATACAACTTGGCTTGTCCAGCATCTCCGGTTCATTACCAGTTTGATCCTGTACAGACAACTAAGACTAGTGTGATTGGTGCAATTAACTTACTAGGTTTAGCTAAAAGAACAAAGGCGAAGATTTTTCAGGCATCAACCAGTGAGGTTTATGGCGATCCACTTGTTCATCCTCAGTTGGAAGATTATTGGGGACATGTTAATCCTATAGGCTTACGTTCATGTTATGATGAAGGAAAACGTTGTGCTGAAACGCTATTTTTTGATTATCATCGGCAACACGGTCTTGATATAAAAGTGGCTCGAATTTTTAATACATATGGACCAAGAATGCACCCTAACGATGGACGAGTTGTGTCTAATTTCATCGTTCAGGCTTTACGTAACCAACCTATAACTATTTTTGGCGAAGGCTCACAAACACGTTCATTCTGTTATGTTGATGACCTAATCGAAGGGTTCGTAAGGTTAATGAATAGTTCAAATGAAACTATCGGTCCGGTGAACTTGGGTAATCCGGGTGAGTTTACTATGATTGAACTTGCATCCGCAATTAAGGACTTGACTGGATCATCGTCCGAATTCGTTTACCGTTCATTGCCTACCGATGATCCACGTCAACGACAGCCTGATATTAGTTTAGCGCGTAGTAGTTTGAGCTGGGAGCCAAAGATAGATTTGCTAGAAGGCCTAAAGCATACTATAAATTATTTTGATGAAATGTTGAAAAGATAATGCATATACAATCTGCTGGATTGTTTTTATATGTTTGCATGAAAAATAGGTTGACAATATATTTTAATGGCACAAATGCCAACTAATTTTGCTTTTATATTTATTGAAATAAAAGTCAAAATATATCTGTATTGATTGTGAGAAATTATCATTTTAAAATTATGCCATAAAGTAAAGGTTATATCTATTATTAGATATTTAGCTCCATGAGTTTTAAAATTCAAGAGAAAAAACTTGAAAATTTTAAATTGACCTTTTTAAATCGGTCCAGTCAATTGCTCGCTATCAATATTTTATTAGCTAATTTTGCTTACGCAGCACGGTTAGTTATGCCGTTGTTGTTGTTGCCGCTTTTATCGAATCGGCTCAGCGCCTCTTCATATGGTGCATATATGTACGCAATGGCTGTTGCCCAGTGGTTTGGCATGCTGATTGAATTTGGATTTAATCTCTCTGCAACTCGACGTATCTCAGCTGCTTCAGACCCCATTGAGGTCGCTTTAATTGTCGCAGAAACTCAGGACGCACGCATCACGCTTGCCGTATTTGCTACTATGCCGGCAGTGGCCATGCTTCTTTGGTCGCCGCAATTTGCCTTGATGCCACAATGGGCAGGCGTGGCGTGGTTATATGGTGTGCTGACAGGTCTTGTTCCACAGTTTTATTATCAGGGTACGCATCGTCTGCGAGACGTTGCAATAGCGGAATTGGTCGGTGCAGTAGCTACACTCGTTCTAGTGACTATTTTCGTAGATGGATTAAATCAGGGTGTTGTGTTGCCTGTAACAATTTTACTCCCTCGGTTGATTACTACAATTTACCTTACGTTTCGCATGCAAAGAACATTAGGAAAGAATAGGCGTGCCGGTTTTTATACATTCGTTGGGGCTCGCCGGAGCTTATTTTCAGGAATGAGCCTATTTAAATTTCAAATATATGCAAGCTTCTATACATCGTTCAATGTGATTGTTGCAGGTTATTTTTTTAGTTCTGCGGAGATCGGAGCATATGCTTCTGCAGATCGAATAATGCGCGCGAGTTTGGGTTTCTTCAATCAAATTTCATCAGCTATATTTCCAAAATTTGTTTCGATGCGCGCATCGGGAAACCAAGCACTGCACAAGGCGAGACTTTTAGTAGGACTCTGCATGATAGGACTCGGAGTTGCAGGAGCGGTGGCGCTGTGGTTTGCTGCACCTGTTCTGGTACGTTTACTTTTTGGTGATTTGCATGAACTAACCGGCGAAATCTTACGTATACAGGTTGCCGTCTTGCCGGCTATTGCCATTAGCAGTGTCATCAGCTTTTATTTCCTACTTGTCGAAGGCCAGGATCGCGTTCTAAATCGAGTTATATTGACTGCAGCTGTGGTCAACGTACCACTTTGTCTGTATCTCATTGGTCACCAAGGCTTAAAAGGTGGTGCTATTTCTTGGGTTGTTGTCGAATGGGCTATTTCTACAATTCTTAGCGTAATCATTTTTCAACAGTATAAAGCCGCTGCAGTTGTTATATCTAATTAGCTTGATATTTTCTTGCTACGGATGCTTTTAACAAAGGAATTTATTTTAATTCGGATCGGTATTAATTTATATTCATTAAAAAATGAATGGATATGATGCCAGTTTATGTGCGCTCTTTGTGATATTTTAATGGTTTTTGAATTTCCAACTTGGTGCTTCTGAATAAATTATGAAAATAGTATAAGTCATTTTGTAATTAATGGGAGATTAGATGAATTTCGATGACTTCTACCGATTAATTGGTTTTTCATTGTTCATTGCTGTCGCAGTCAGGACAAAACAGGCTTTTACTTTGACTTTTATGAGTTTGGCTAATTTTGCGCTTTATGCCTTTACTAAGCCCATGATTGTTGCCGATTATTTTCAGTCATATAATAATATTCAATATTGCATTTTGTCGGCTCTATTTGTATACTCAATGGGCGCATTGCTTGGTTCTCAGGTCGATATTAATAGAAATTTAGTCATAAACCCTCCGAATATAACTGTGCAAATTTCAAATGTATATCTACCTTCGTTCGTTGGTGTCATATTGGTCACCCTTCATTTGGCTCTGTTAGGTCATACTCCATTTGAGGCTATAAACGACCCGATATCTGCTAGATGGGCATTGGGAAACGGTGGTAATATATTGTTTCAGGCGTTTTGGACAAATTATTTAATTATCACAGCTATATATATATTCTTCTCACCTAAGAGGCTCTTTCATCGTGTGTTAGGGGTTGTAATATGCCTTGTATGGTTTCCGTTGCTTTCAATAAGGGCGCCACTTATCGATTTTGTACTTACAGTGATCGTAATCAGGAGTTTCATAATCGGCAAGAGAGGGTTTAGTTTGTTGGGGGGGGTGTCTTTCGCTATATTGGCGCTGCTGCTGATCTCTACACTTGGCGTAGTTAGATTGAGCGCGCAAACTGGCCGTTCACTTGAAGAGATCATCGGGTCTGCGCCAAGTGTGCTGAATGTTAGTAGTCTGTTGCTTGATCTAATTTTGCAACGCCTTGACTATCTAGATGTTTTACGAGCTGCAGAAGCTCGTTTGCATGAACTGGTGCTGCCTCCTCTCCCATTTATTTATAATTTGATGCCTCGTGGTTTGTTTCTAGAAAAACTTTTTTCATCTGATACACAGGTCACTGAATTAGCAGGAGCTGGTTTCGACGAAGAAAACATTACTCGCATAGTAGGGATAGTTGCTGAGATGATGTCATCAGATTCCATTTTTATATTTGGTCTAATCTATTTGTTTACTTTGGGCATAATCTATAAGTTGATCGATCGCTGTCGACGGATCAGCCGTGGTGGACTATTTCTCTATGCACGTCTATTGCCCGCCGCTGGGGGATTGCCGTTGCTTGGTGGTTGGAATACGATCTATTTGTCTTCATTTGTACTTAACCTGATTATGTCGGTCTTAATCATCCACTTCTATGAAAAGTCTTTTCCTCTCCGCTCAACCGATCGATGAAACGCATGGAGGAGGGGCCGTAATGTTGGCTCTTCTTCGTAAAGAACATCCTGATGGTGTTGATGCTATCATTGAGATTCATCGGCGACAGCCTTCGAAAATTGCTACACGTTATTTTCGTGCTTCCGGTTTTGCAGCGCTTGGATTGTATCAGATGATATTGCCTTTCGTACCATTTGACTTTTTTTCACGGTTTTCGTTTGCATTACTTAGATACTTACGTTCGCAGGGTTCGCGGAGGGTAATCTTTAACTACAATCAGCTGCTTATCTATCCGGTATTGTCTCGATCTCTTTTATCAGATATTGTGGTTCACGACGTTATGTACGACATGTGGCGATCTAGTACAGGTCCTAGGCGACTATTTTGGCGACAAGTGCGCTTTTGGGAAAGTTTCTTAGTTCAATCATTGCCTAAAATTTCCACTTTGGTATTTTTATCGGAGAAAGATCGTCTTTTGCTTTCTCACTGCTACCGGTGCAACGTGCGTGTTTTGAACCTTCCGGAGCTACTTTCAACGAATTATTCTGTTCGTCGGTCGTCTCGAAAACAGAGTATGCTTCTGGCACCAGGTGTACGGGTAGGATTACTTGGTGCTTGGAATCGGCCAGAAAATAGCAACGGCGCGATATCATTCTTTAATTCTCTTGATCCCTCTGTGCTTGAAGGCCTGAGTTTTCTGATTGCTGGTCAAGGCGCCGAGCGCCTGCCTGATGGTAAGTCTATCCAGAAACTTGGTTTCGTTGGTAATTTAGATGTTTTTTTCAGCCAAATTGATATTTTTATTGCTCCGCTTGACAGTGGTGCCGGTGTGAAGATAAAGGTCCTGGACGCACTTGATTACGGTGTGCCTATGTTTCTCACCTCTAATGCTTGCCAAGGTATCGACCTGCCCGAAGATTACCCCTGTATAGTAGAGGACAACTGCATCATGCTTGCTAAGCACTTCAATCACTATTTCGTCCACCCATGATAGTTTTTATTACACATGGCGATGGCCCGCGTGGTGCCGAGCGTGCACTCCGAAATCTGCTTACCAATTCTCCAACGTCAATTATGTTGTCGGTAATTTCAATGGGTAAGCGCTTTGGTTTGCCCGTCGAGCATTACGTGACAAATAAACTGATGGCAGTTGTTGTGGCGCTGCGCGAGGTGGAGAGAGGCCTAGAGTCTGACCAACAAGTAACGCTGTGTTACGTTAACGGCCACATGGCAGTACCATTTATTGTATTTTTAATTATTCGCTTGCGTAGTTTATTACGAAGGGAGCGAATTCGGTTGGTTCTCTGGGAACATTGCTTGCCGCACACTCATTATGAGCGCCGCATTGGGGGTGCGCGTTTCGTTATACGTTCCATGTACACTTGTATGTTGAGCATGGCCGATGCAGTGATTGCACCAAGTTCTGTTATTGGTGACGATCTTAAACGGTACTTCGGTGGTATTGGTAGCACCGTTTTACAGCTTAACAATCCAATCATTCTTGAACCAGCATCATCGATGCAACTTCCCATTGAGTGGCCTGGGCGAACTGCCACGCGTATTCTTTTTGTCGGGTCACTGACACGGGAAAAGCAGCCACACCTCGCGCTTGATTGGGTTTCCGCCAATCGTGGGAGCAATGTTCACCTTTTGTTGTGTGGTGATGGTCTGTTGCGGGAAGAGCTGCAAAATCGGATTATTTTTGAAAACATACCTGCAACTATTGTTGGATATGTAGGTAACTTAAGAGATTATTATCAGCAGGCAGACCTTCTGCTATGCACTTCCAGCTACGAAACATATAGCAATGTTATGATGGAAGCGGTCATGTGTGGATGCCATGTTTTAACCACGGACTGGCCTGGTGTAGAATCGCTGTACGGTAATCAACCTCTGGTTCGCATTCATTCTACTGATGTCTCGCCTGTGTTCGAGGTGTACTCTCTAAGTCCACGTCCGGATCCATCAGAGCGTCTGACTAATTTTGTCGTCCTTGACTATATCCAACATCTGGAAGGGAGAAACTGAATTGGAAGTGCTATCAATCACTCTTGGAGTGCTGACTTATCGTCGGCCAGATCTACTAAATGAATTGTTATGTAGTTTCATGCGTCAAAAGGGCTCTACCGATTTTAGAATAATCGTTTACGATAATGATCCTACAGGATCAGCTGAAGTAATTTCTAAAAATTGCGTTCCTATTGAACAATTACGATATGTGCGTGCCAACGAGAACTCGGGTAGTTCAGGTGGCTTTAATTGCCTGTTTGCGGAGGCCTTGAAGGAGTCCTCGAGCCATTTTTTCTGTTGCGACGATGATATAGAGCTTACTGATGACTGCATCCAGCGTCTAATAGAAGTTGCGAGAGACAGGCCGAAGTCAGTCCTTCTCGGTGGTCGGCGTTACTTGTCTGGTAGAGAGTTTAAGTGGGCACCAATCGTCACTGCAAACGACGTAACTCAGGTTCAATCCCACAGGCAGATGTCAAACCAGTCTGTTCCTGTCGACACTATCACTTTCGAGGGGTGCATGTTTCCACTCTCAGTAATCCGTGAGGTTGGTTTACCATATCGTAGCTTTTATATAGATGGTGATGATTGGGATTACGGACTGCGTATCCGTAAGTTCGGGCACGAAATTTTAAGAATATCCGCAACGACCATCATCAGGAAAATTGAACCAAAGGAGATCTTGTCACGTATTCCTCTTTTGGGTCTTGGTTCTGTGCGCAGCGGTCTTAGTCCAGAACGCACTTATTACGAAGTTCGTAATAAGTTCAAGTTGGTTCATCGGCATGCAAATCAACGAGTGCCTGCCTTGCTCCGAGAGACCGGAAGAGCACTTCGCCGTCTACTGGGTATAGTCGCATTCGACGATCGAAAACTATTTCGATCACTATTAATCATGATTGCTGTAGTTCATGGATGGACCAATTTTGAAGGTCGTTACGACCGGCTTCGGATGTAATTTAATTAGCTGCCTAAATATCACTATTGTTTTATTGATATGCCAAATCTACTGCCTAGCTGTGTAGTTCTCATGGCTACCTATAACGGAGGGTGTTGGTTGTCAGAACAACTTGACAGCATTCGCGACCAACAGAATGTCGATGTATCTATTATAGTGAGTGACGATCAATCAAGTGATGATACGTTGCACGTATTGCAAGGTTTTTCTGAGTTGCTTCGGTTGACCATTTTGCCGAATGAGTCTGAAAGATTCGGTGGTGCAAATGGTAATTTCTTGCGATTAATTCGGGATGCCGAAATCGGCAAGGCTCAGTACGTTGCACTTGCCGATCAAGATGACATCTGGAATGGTGACAAACTAGCTAGGGGCATTGCTAAGTTATCGTCAGATAATGCAGATGCATACTCCAGCGATGTTGTTGCGTTCTGGCCGGATGGTACTACTAGGCTTGTTAAGAAGTCCTTTCCACAAAAGCGCTTGGATTATTTATTCGGCTCTCCAGGACCTGGGTGCACATTTTTATTTTCCAGATCTATTTTCCTAAAAATTCGCTTATGGGTTACTGAGAACTATCGTGATCTCAAAAATCTCTGGGTGCACGATTGGACCCTTTATGCTTATGTACGTTCTGGTGGATACAGCTGGGTTATCGATAATGTGCCAACAATGCGTTATCGGCAACATCATTTGAATGAGATTGGAGTAAACGTTGGTTTCAAGGCTATGCTGCGTCGCGTGGCAGTGGTTAGAGACGGAGGATATCGGAAAAATATTTTTATTATTTCTGATCTAACTCGTTCAAGCCCTAAATGCAGAAATGCAATTATTCGTCTAAATTTTATCGATAGATTGTGGTTAATAATTCATGCTAATGACTTTCGGCGAAGTTTACTTGAAGTGATTGCTCTGCAAATCCTTTTTTTGCTTATGCCAGCAACGCCAATTTAATGCGTTGCTTGACAGTGAATGTATCGAATGTATTGATTTCATTAATATAAATGTTTTTTATTAAATATACAATTATTTTAATTGCTTTGTTGTTTTTGTATTTAGGGAACCTCTGCATAATTCCCCCCTTGTGTGCTTGGCGTAAGCCCAGTCTGAGAAAATATCCCCTATGAAACAATCCAGCCTGAAGCTCAATCTGAACGTCAGAAAGACGCGCAAGCAAGTGTTCCTGGAACAGATGGAACGGGTTGTGCCTTGGGCAGCTTTGGTCGAACTTATTGCTCCGTACTACCCGGAAGGAAAGACCGGGCGGGCGCCATTTTCTTTGCAAACCATGCTGCGCGTTCACTTCATGCAACAGTGGTTTACGCTATCCGATCCAGGCATGGAAGAGGCGTTTTTTGACACGCCGCTATACTGGGAGTTTGCCCAGCTTGAAGAGTTTGGCCGCCTGCCCGATGAGAGCACCATTCTGCGTTTTGGCAAAACCCCAAGTCCTCGCCACCGGCTGGAGAAGCACAAACTGGCCGAGCAAATTCTGCGCGTGGTGAATGAAATTCTGGTTCAGCGCGGACTGCTGCTCAAGACCGGCACCGTGGTAGATGCCACTCTGATTGCCGCGCCCTCATCGACCAAGAACAAAGACCACCTGCGCGATCCGGAAATGCATTCGAGCAAGAAGGGTCAGCAGATGTTTTTTGGGATGAAAGCCCACATTTGCGCGGAGGCTGAGTCTGGTCTGGTGCACACGGTTCGTGGCACCTCGGGCAACGTGCATGACGTGGTTGAAGGCAACAGTATGTTGCATGGTGAGGAGGTACACGCGTTTGGGGATGCTGGATACCAAGGCGTTACAAAGCGCCCTGACAACAAACCAAAGGTTAGCTGGCATATCGCCATGCGACGGCCCCTCGTCGTTCCGTGTGGAACTTGACTGTCTGAATTCATAATAGTAGTGGAGCCCGGTGGGGCTTGTGGGGAACTCGGTACTCCGAGTTGTCCACAAACCCACGGGGCGGCGTTGGAACAAAT
>TBL_comb47_HYPODRAFT_10004757_pt1 | contig 15458 bp, 11 predicted proteins | sample TroBogypolimnion_40_FD_10682 | JGI IMG/M metagenome (IMG submission 10682)
GAGTAACTGGACATTAGATACTGTAGGTATGGGCATCAAAGAAATCATTGCTTTAACTATAAACAGTGGCAATATATATGCCGGAACCTATGCCGATGGGATGTTTGTATCAACTAATAACGGAGCAAGTTGGGCAGCTTTAAATACCGGTTTAACAAATACATACATTGCTGCTTTAGCTAATAGCGGAAGTAATGTTTTTGCAGGAACTTTAGGAGGAGTATTTTTACTTTCGGGAGGAAGTAACTGGTTGGAGAAGAATACAGGTTTAACAAATTTAGATGTAAATAAATTAGCTACAGATGGAACTTCAATTTATGCAGGAGCCTCAAATGGAGTGTATCTTACAACAAATAATGGGAATAGCTGGGGGCCTAAGAACAATGGATTGCCGGTGGGTCCACAAATTAATGCATTAGCTATAAAGGGAAATACTATTTTTGTTGGTAACGAAAATGGTGTGTTTGTCTCATCAAACAATGGAACTAATTGGCTACCTACAGCTTTCCTCGGAAATGTTTGCTCGTCATTAGCAGTAAATGACAGCAATGTATTTGCAGGTACTTTAAGTGGCGGAGTTTATTTATCAACAAATAATGGAGGTAGCTGGACAGCCGTTAATACAGGCTTATCGAGTTTATATATTTATTCATTAGCCATAAAAGATAGCATTATTTTAGCGGGCACTTATGATGGTGTGTTTTTATCTACCAACAACGGAACCAGCTGGTCAGCATTGACAACCGGTATACCAAGCAATACAAATATAACTGCATTAGCTATAAATGGCAACACAATTTTTGCAGGCACTCAAGGGCATGGAGTTTATAGGTCTCTCGACAATGGAAGTACCTGGTCAGCCATTAATACTGGTTTAACTGATTCTTATATTAACGCTTTCGCGATAAGCGGAAACGCAATTTTTGCAGGCACAAATTTAGGGGGAGTTTTTGTGTCAACCAATAATGGAGCTACATGGTATCAAGCCAATATCGGTTTAACCGATACTTATATCCTTTCGTTTACAATAATCGGCGACAATATATTTGCCGGAACTAATAGTGGAGGAGTTTGGAAAGGATCTATTGCTGATTTAACGGAAAGTGTTAAAGAAAATAGTATTGATAAGATAACTATTTATCCAAATCCTGCCAAAAATAAACTTACAATAGCAACAAAATCAAATAAAGAACAAAAAGTTGAGATCGTAAATCTTATCGGACAAACAGTTTATAATTGTTTTGGTAAAGATAATATTACTATAGATATTAGCGCTTTCGCGAATGGCGTTTATATTCTCAAACTCTATTCAGGTAATGAAATAATTGTAAGGAAATTTGTAAAAGAATAAGCAATAGCTGCATTATAATTTATTTCCCCTTGGCGGGAAGCTATTGATACTAAAAAGGCTGCCTTTTGTAAGACAGCCTTTTTATATTATAACTAAGTAATGTTTTATGGTGCTTTATTTCAGCTTATCATTCTCCTTATGACGAGTTGCATCGCGAATACTTTTCTTAGTAAGATTTTTTTCCAAAGCTTTGGTAAGATCAACCCCCGTTTGATTAGCTATACATATTAATACAAAAAGCACATCAGCCAATTCATCAGCAAGATCCTTATCCTTATCCGATTCTTTAAAAGATTGCTCACCATATTTACGTGCAATAATTCGTGCCACCTCCCCTACTTCTTCGGTTAATAAAGCCATATTAGTAAGTTCGCTAAAGTAACGAACGCCGGTAGTAGTTATCCATTCGTCAACAATGTGCTGTGCTTCTTCAATTGTCATAATACTTAAATTCTGAATCCGTTTTGTAAGCCAACTCTAAATGCAATAGCAACTAATATAAAAGAAATTACAAGCTTGGCATTAACCTTTAAAATGCTTTCTTCTTTCACCAAACGTACTTCTTCTTCATGAGGTTTGGATAACATTGGGAAAATAATAAAACCTATACATGCTACCATCACCATCTGATAAAGCTTGTTATAATTTAAACCTCCGGGAAGTTCAATGGCAAGATCAATAATCATATTGCCAAAAATGTAAGGTAGTAATACTTGCGCAAAAATAAAGTAAGGTCTATTTTCTTTATTAATCATGTTTGAATTATGAGCTGTTTGTAAAAATGCTTTAGCAAAAAGAGCTCCAATAAATATTAACATTATTACACTTACAAATCCCAACACAACATTGAGGAAGAATTGTAAGAAGAACCATAATACAACTAATCCAAAACCTTTGTCAGAAAAGATTCCGCCAACATAAGCACCAAAAAACATATTAAAACCATGTACCGAGCACCAAAGAAGGAATAATTTAAACATTCCTCTTCTTCTTTTAAAATAATGAAACAATCGTAAGATAACAAAACCTAAAAATAAACACACTAATGGACCAATAATACAGACTTGTATTACAATAGTTGGCGACCATAAGTTAGATGATGAATGAACGAGGAAATCAGTTTTAAAATACAACATCCTTGACGGGATGTTATACATTTGTGCCATCAGCATTGTAAATAGCTGGTATATAAAAAACATTACAAAGTAAGCCAACATGAAAAGTGCAGTAGAATTAACGGCATTTATCCAGAAATTTCTCTTGTTTTCTTTATCTTTCAACCAATATTTTAAGTCAAAAACAAGGCGATAGATTCTATAAATAAAGAATTCGAAAAGGAAAGCTATTTGCTTAATAAGGAAACTAAAAGCCTGCTTTCTTTTTTCACTTCTTTCTTTGCGCATCTTGGCCGTATTGTAGTATCTTATGCCATCAAGTACTGTTTTTAGTTTAATTCCTGCAATATCTTTTTTCTCCTGTTTCTCTTTAAGTCTTCCAGCTCTGGCTTCTTTACTAAAATAACCTATGAGACTAAATAAAATAGCATCTAAAAACAATAGGAATCTTTTTCTACTTTCTTGTCTTCTTTTTTTTCTTATTTGTCGACCTTCTTTACTTAATTTGCTTACTTGAAAATATAAGAATGTGTCTAAGAAATGAAAGAATCTTTGATATTTCTCTCTACGTATCTTTCTCCTTCTTTCCCTGTTTTCTTTATCAAAACGATGTACCATAGCAAATAATAGCATATCCAATTGATGAAGAAATCGTCTAAAAGATTCAGCTCTTCTTTTGCGTATAGCTTTCTTTCTATTTTTTCGATATTCAGTATATTTAGACATATAAATTGTATTGTTTTTACTATTTTGTTAATTAAATATCTTATTTTAATTTCTTATTTTGCTCATCTTCTTTCAACTTCCTGTAATGCTCCAGTATATGTACTTCCATATCTTCAAATATTGGTCTTAAATTCTTTAAGGATTCTATTTTTAATTCAACAACCGTAAGTACATTTGGTATTTGTTTTAAACAATCAATAATAGGTTTTGTATCATAATTATCAATAGCACCATTTATTATTAATACATAATCTAAGGTTTTTTGTTCATTTAACAAGCGACCATCATCCGAAAAGTTTATGATAAAGTTATATGCAATATAATCTTCTTCACTTAAGTAATAATAAAATGGAAACTTTTGAGGAAGATATTTCTCTGTCTCTTTATCATATTCTTTTAATACCTCTAAATCATCAAAACGTATAAGGTTTAAATGATAGTTTTTATTCAAATAATGAACTAGCCTATAATCTTTAAGATGACAAGAGATACCAATCATTATGCTATCTGCTTCGTAATCTATTTCCGGTTTAAATGTTTTCTTTGCCATGATTGAAAAAAAAGGCGAATTTACGAAACATATCCGACATATTTAAATAACTATTCATTTATTTGAAAAATTTATCTAAATTTGCACATTATTTATCTAAACGACATGAAAAAATATACAATATGGATCTACAAAATTTAAGAAACAATCGTAAAGTAATTACTAAGTTCAAATATGAACTTAAGCCTATTGATAAAGGGTACAACAACAGAACACTTTATGTTAATGTTGGTGATAATATCATTAAAGAGAAGCCGGTAAGCCAACAAATGAAAGATAAGTTCATCGGTGGAAAAGGTTTTGGTTTACGTCTTTTGTGGGACGCTACTAAGCCTGAAACTAAATGGAATGACCCCGAAAACGAAGTTGTAATAGCTGGTGGTCCTATCTGTGGTATTACTCAGTATTCAGGCACCGGTAAATCTATCGTTGTGGGCATTTCTCCTCAAACTGATTCTATCATGGATAGTAATGTAGGTGGTTTCTTCGGCCCTTACTCTAAGTTTTCTGGCTTTGATGCTGTGGAATTACAAGGCATTTCCGACAAGGAAGTAATTGTTTTTATTAATGGTATTGATGGTGAAGTAGAGATCTTTGAAGCTCCTGAAGGTTTATCTTATGATAGTCATTTATTAGGCGAAGAACTTCATGAGATGTTTGCCGATACTGAAAAGGATAAATATAATGTAGCTGTAGTATCGAGTGGTGCAGCTGCTAAGAATTCATTAATCGGTATGCTTAACTTTACTTTTTATGATATGAAACGTAAGGTTGTTCGTCTGAAACAAGCAGGTCGTGGTGGTTTAGGCACTATCTTCCGTCAAAAGAATATACTTGCAGTGGTTTGCAAGATTGGTGGTGTTAAAGGTAATCTTAACAACGTTGTAAACTTAGAAGCTATTCAGGAAAGGGGCAGAATCTTTAATAAAGAAATGCGTGATCTTGACGATTCACAATGCCAGATGAGAGCTAAAGGTACTGCTCACTTGGTTGAGATTATGGATGCTTATGATCTTTTGCCTACTCACAACTTTAAGTTTGGTAAACATGTTGACACTCCTAAAATAGATTCTGAAGTTTGGAAGAGTTATTTTACACAAGGCGTTCCTGATGGTTGCTGGATTGGTTGTAATATGGCTTGCGCCAAAGGTGTTGACAATTATAAACTAAGAACTGGTCCTTACAAAGATTCTTCAGTTATTGTTGACGGTCCTGAATACGAAAACGTAGGTGGTTTGGGTTCTAACTGCGGTATCTTTAATCCTGATTATATTATTGAATCTAACTTCTATTGCGATACTTATGGAGTTTGTACTATTTCGTGGGGTACGCTAATGGGTTTCGTTATGGAATGTTGGGAAAGAGGCATACTTAACGAAGAACGTACAGGTGGCTTAAAGTTTAACTGGGGTAATGCTGACGATGCTATGGAAGCTTTGCATCAGTTGGCACGTGGCGAAGGCTTTGGTAAGATTGCAGGTATGGGTATCCGCAAGATGAAATATTACTTTGAAGCACAAGGTTGGAGTGATTATGCAACTATGAATGATTTCGGGATGGAGAACAAAGGTCTTGAATATTCAGAGTATGTTTCTAAAGAATCGTTGGCACAACAGGGTGGTTATGCTATGACCAACAAAGGTCCTCAGCATGATGAAGCCTGGTTGATATTTATGGATATGGTAAACAATCAGATTCCTACTTTCGAAAAGAAGGCTGAAGCTTTACATTATTTCCCTATGTTCCGTACCTGGTTTGGTTTGATGGGATTGTGCAAGCTTCCATGGAATGATGTGGAACCTGCAGATAATGCCGAAACAGATGAACCTGCTAAAGTACCTCAGCATGTTGACAATTATGTTACCATTTACAATGCTGTAACAGGTGGCAATATTGATAAACACGAAATGATTCGTCAATCGGAGAGAGTTTATAATTTCCAACGAATCTTTAATATCCGCAAAGGTCATGGTGTTCGTAAAGATGATGCACAACCTTATCGTGCAGCTGGTCCTGTAACTAATGAGGAATATGAATCACGTCAGGAAAGATATGACAAGCAGATGTTAGAACTTATAGGTGTAAATCCTGAAGGTAAAACTACGGAAGAAAAGGTAGCTATTACCCGTGCTTATCGCGAAGACCGTTACGAACAACTGTTGGATGCAGTTTACAAACGTAGAGGCTGGAACAAGAACGGTGTTCCAACCATTGAGCATTTAAAGAATTTAGGAATGGATCTTCCTGAATTGCTTGAGGTGGTTACACCTTTACAATAATAATATTTATTTGGGTAGAGACGTTGCATGCAACGTCTCTACAGAGTAAACAAAAAGAGGCTCGTTTCTTTGGGAAACGAGCCTTTTGTTTATTATGGATATGTTATTGTAAAGTTAGTACTTTGTAAATTTCCCAAAGATAAATCATAGCGTTTTAAAATTTGATAATGTTTTACAATTGAATCCCATGGTGTAGTTTCCAATGTTTGTGCATCAAAAATAAAATAGATATAAGTAGTAAGTGTTCCTTCTACACAACCATAATAATGATCCATTTTATAGGAGTTAGCATTAACTTTAAAAGTAGTTGGATCTGAAGAAGGGTTTGAATATAGATTTGTATCAGGAAATCGAGAACTACGATAATAGTAGATTTGCTTGCCAGAATTATTTACTATCTTAACCATATCATGACAATCTTTATCTCTACATGTTGTACCAAAAAAAGAAATACTCACAAAAATAAATAACAATGCTCTTAATGACTTATAAATAATCTGTTTCATAATTGATTTTACTAAATTTAATTTCCCACAAACATACAAATTATTTATCATACCAAAATTGTTTTCATAAGATTTCTTTTAAAATAAAATAGTTTGTATTGGAATAATTTTGTATCTTTGCAGCATCTAATTTCTATTCTTTAAAATTATCTATTAATAGCAAAATATTCAACACTACATAACATAACTATCTAAATATTAAAATAAATGTCGAAAAAGACGTCGAAGGTCTCGGCGATGACGTTCGAGGTCTTGGATGCGACATCCTAGGTCTTGTATGAAGATTCGAAGCTTTTTCGAGGAAATTGATGATAAAACTACACCAAAAGATAAGAAATCGACTTTAGAAATACCTTTTTGCTTTTAATCTGATAGGTTTTTTGGCAGTTCAAACTTTAGGCACTCTTTCTACTAAAAACCTAAGAGTCTAAAAAGCTAAAAACCTCTCAAACTAAAACACGATTTCTTTGTTTAAAATTAAAACAACGTCAATAAGACTTTAATTAATGAAACTTTTTAATAAGATTTTAGTTGCCAACAGAGGCGAGATAGCTATCAGGATAATTAAATCTGCCAGAGCGCTGGGGATTAAAACGGTTACCATTTATTCGGAAGTGGAAGCAAATGCTCTTCACGTTAAGAGTGGTGATGAGTCCTATTGTATTGGCAAAGTGGAGCTCAGCGATACTTATCTTAATATTGATAAGATTATTGATGTTGCCGTAAAGGCTAAATGCGATGCCATTCATCCCGGCTATGGTTTCCTTGCCGAAAATCCTTTGTTTGTAGATGCTTGTAATAAAGCCGGCATTACTTTTATTGGCCCAACCACTCATGCCATGAAGATTATGGGCAATAAGATTGAAGCCCGTACTTTCACTAAGAACATAAATGTCCCCATGACCGAAGGCGTTACAGGTGATGTTGAAACCATGCTAAAAGCTGTTAAGTCTATCGCTTTTCCCGTTCTTATAAAAGCTGCTGCTGGAGGTGGAGGCAAAGGAATGAGGATCGTTCATAATGAAAATGATTTAAAAGAAGCACTCGAATCTACCAGCCGCGAAGCTAAAAACTATTTTGGCGACGGCACTATTTATATTGAGAAGTTTGTGGAAGACCCACGTCATATTGAAGTTCAGATTATAGGCGATAACCACGGCAATGTGGTGCACCTTTACGAGAGAGAATGTTCCATTCAGCGCCGTTATCAAAAGATTATTGAAGAATCACCTTCTCCAACCCTTACCGATGAAGTTAGGAATAAAATGGGCGAGACTGCTGTTCAGATTGGAAAGGCAATTAACTATAATAATGCAGGTACTATCGAATTTTTGGTTGATAAGGATATGAATTATTATTTCCTTGAGATGAATACAAGGGTTCAGGTTGAGCACCCTGTCACCGAAATGGTAACTGGGATTGATATTGTAAAAGAGCAGATACTTATTGCTGCCGGCAACCCTTTATCGTTTACTCAGGAAGAGGTTAAACAGAACGGACATGCCATTGAATGCCGCATTTATGCCGAAGATCCCGACAATAACTTCATGCCTTCTCCCGGCACTATGACTTATTATAAAGAGCCTTCCGGCGAAGGAATCCGCATTGACACAGGTATTGAGAAAGCTACAACAATTGAGAGTTTCTACGACCCTATGATTAGCAAACTTATTGTTTGGGGCGCCGACAGGGAGAATGCAAGGATTAAAATCATTGAATCGCTAAAAGAATATATTGTTCATGGCATTAAAACCAACGTTACGTACCTAATCAATCTCTTGCAACACGATGCTTTTATTAAAAATAATATTACAACTAAGTTCTGCGACGAGTATAAGGACGAAATGATTAGCATGATGAATAAGGGCAAGGAAGTTGTTCCTTATTATGCGCCTTTTATTTCATATCTTATCTATAGTTTGGATATTAAAGACACCATTTCGCATAATAATGTTTGGTCAACTATTGGTTATTGGCGCGATTTGATGAAGATTAATGTAGCGTTTGAATCTAAAGATATCCTTGTTTTCTTTAACAGGAAAAAAGATAATGATTATGAGTTTGAGATTAACAATACCAAGTATAATGTTCATGTAAAAGCCCATAACGAAGGCAAGCTTGACATCACAATCAACGACGAACCTTTTACAACTTATGTTTCCACCGACACCCGACGCAATGCTTTTATCTCTTGCAATGGATATATCTTCCAGGCTATCCGAAAAGATATCCTTATCACCGAAGATGTCTTCAGTGGCAGTGGGGGCAATGCCGGTGCTGACGAAAACCGTTTGTATTCGCCTATGCCTGGCAAGGTTACCAAGATTAATGTAAAAGAAGGCGACACCGTTAAGAAAGGCGACAACCTTATTGTAGTAGAAGCTATGAAAATGGAAAACCATGTGCTTTCCGCCAAGGATGCCACAGTTGTAAAGGTGAATGTAAATGTTGGTGAGATGGTATTATCTCAATATGTTTTGATAGAATTAGAATAAAGAAAGTAACAAGTATACTATAAATAAAAAAATAACCTTTCTTCCTCCCTCTCCATTCGGTCACCGAGCGGAGTCGAGGTGGGAGAGGTCTTAAAACAAACAAATATGGACCTGCGATTAAACTCAGAACACGAAATGATAAGGCAAACCGTAAGGGATTTTGCCGAACGTGAAATCAAGCCTTTAGCCCATGACCTCGACGAGAAAGGAGAATTCTCTGTTGAACTCACAAAGAAGATGGGCGAACTCGGTCTCTTTGGTATGTATCTTCCCGAAAAGTACGGCGGACAAGGTTTGGATGTCCTTTCATACATTATTGCCGTGGAAGAGATAGCAAGAGTAGATAGTTCACAGGCTGCCACTTTAGCAGCTCATAATTCGTTGGGGATTGGTCCTATTTATTATTATGGTACCGAAGAACAGAAGATGAAATATCTTCCCAAGTTGTGTACCGGTGAAAATCTTTGGGCTTTCGGTCTCACCGAACCCGATGCAGGTTCAGATTCTAGAGGCACTAAGACCAAAGCTGTCTTAAAAGATGGAACTTGGAGCATTGACGGTTCAAAAATATTTATTACCAACGCTGCTTCTGAACCCGCTTGCGGTGTTACTGTTCAGGCTGTGACAGACATTAAAGATGGTGAAAAGATATTTACCACTATTCTCGTCGATCGTAACACACCCGGTTACAAACCTGTTGCCATGCACGATAAAATGATGTGGAGAGCTTCTGATACTGCCGCTTTATATTTCGATAATTGTCAGGTTCCCGAAGAAAATCTTTTGGGTCAGATAGGTCAGGGTTCTAAGATAATGCTTAGCACTTTGGATAATGGTAGACTTTCTATTGCTGCCATGGGTTTAGGTCTTGCACAGGGAGCTTTTGAAATGGCTTTGGAATATGCAAAGCAACGCAAACAGTTTGGCAAGCCTTTAACCAAGATTCAGGTTATTGCATTTAAACTTGCCGACATGGCTACCAAGATTGAGTTGGCCCGTAACTTATTATATAAAGCTTGCTGGCTTAAAGATAACCACCTTCCTTTTGCAAAAGAAGCTGCTATGTCGAAACTATACTGTGCTGAAATAGCAAAGCAGGTTGCCGACGAAGCTGTTCAGATACATGGAGGTTATGGTTTGATGAAAGATTATCCTATAGAACGCTTTTACCGCGATCAAAGGCTATTGCAAATAGGTGAAGGTACTTCTGAAATTCAACGATTAGTTATCTCTCGTTATATTGGCTGCTAAAAAGAAATACTTAAAGTGCCTAAAGTTTGAAATGCCTAAAGTTAGTATCATTTTTTAACTTTAGGCAATTTTATTTTTAATTTTTATATTTATAACCGAAGTCAGGGTTTAAATATAAATGAGAAGAAGAAAGACAGTTAAGACAAAGGTGAAACGCCTTGTTATTACGGACGTAGCGAGGAAGCTACACCCAGCTGATGTTTCCTAATCATCATTTATCCTAAAGTCTAATATCCTTGCAGTTACCTTATAACCGGGCTTAAAATATAAGAAGCAAGTAAGTGGATAGCATTGAGAACCTAAGCAACTTTCTACTTCAGATATTACCTTTGCTAAATGTGGTTTAATAACTATTTCATCTTTTAACGGATTTAAACTTTTTGGATTTTCTGGACCTTTTGGTTCAGATAAACTTGAATAGTGTTTTTCAACAATATATGTTGTAGCATCAACTAAGGTTCCTGTTGCATCAAAAGACATAAATAAAACTTCTAAATGATAAATGGAATAGGTAAGATTATTTAAAATTGAAAAAGAGTGAATCCCGCTTCGTTCATAAGATTTGTCTGGATACCACGGGTTGTTATGGTAATCTAAAACTATTTCACGAATAACTACACCCTCTTTTATATTTTTATTAATTCCATTTGATGAAATTGGTTTAGGCAATACTTTTAAATTTGACAATGCAATTATTTCTCCGATTTGTGTTTCCAATTTTAGTAGATATTTTACAGGTATTGCAAAATTTATATTTTGACCACTTGTAAAGCTTGCAAAAGAAACCCCAATAACTTTACCAACAGAATTTAGTATAGGTCCACCACTACTACCCGGAGATATTGGTGCAGTAATTTGTAATAATTGGTTTATTGATAAATCTCTAATTCCACTTATAATACCTTCTGAAAAAGTTCCATTTAATCCTTTAGGATTACCAATCGCAAATATTTTCTCACCTATTTCTGGTAGAGCTTCCGAGTTTAATTCGAGTTTAGTCTCATTAAGTCCTATTACTTTTAATATTACCAAATCATTAGATTTGTCAATAGCAACATAACCCTTTACTGCATATTTTTTTTCTTTCCCATTGGTTATAACAAATGCAGAACTACAACCTTTTATTACGTGAACATTTGTAGCAATTAATTCATCACCTATTATGAAACCAGAGCCCTGTCCAAGAGGTTGAGAAAATTTGTCATATGTTAAAACGGAAACCGTTGACTTAATGGCAATCTTAGCAATATCTATCGCATTTTGAGCGTAATTATTTGTTAAAGTAACAAGTATGAACAATAAGATGAATTGAATTTTTCTCATAATTAGGATATCTTTTAAAAAGTTGTTTATAACTTGTTTATTATTTTTTCACAAAGATACTAATTTATTATGACGAATCATGAAAAAGAGATTTTTTATTTTAAAATTGTTAAATTATTTTAACCAAGATTTTTCTTTTGCATCTTCTCTGCAAGCATCCATAGATTTTTTGTATGCAGTCTCATATTTCCATTCTTTGACTCCTCCATGATGTGAGCAAGCTCCTCTACCGGTCGCATTGCTTTGCCATCCGTCATTGCATGTAGCGCCCACTCTATATTGATATTTTGATTGTTCGTGATATTTTTCTGTAAGAGTTTCAACTGGAGTTAATCCATCAATAATTCTAGGAACTGAGATAATCCCGACAAAAACAAGAATTGCAAATACAAACCAATATCTTCTTAAGAAGTTACCGATTTTGATAAATGTTTTTTTCATCTTTATTTTATAATTGTTTTGTTCTAATAGTTTGTGTTTCTAAATTCCAACCATATTTTTAAACTGGATTCTTGTAAAGGATGTTTTTTTGAATAATTTGATATTATACTACTAAACATTTTATATTGAAGAGAAGTTAAACGAGGGTTTGCAATTATATCAAAATTAATATCTGCAAAATTTGGAAGTTTATATCTCAAACCTACTTCTTCCTCAATATTATTTGTAAATCCAACAATCCGATATTCAGATTCGTGATAATATGATAAATGTTTTCTAAAAACAGAGAAATTCATTGAAGATTCCTCTTCATTAATAATCATTTCATCAAAATTCTGATATTGAACATTACCTCCAATTAAGAATTCTATTTTATTAGTTGGTTCAGTTTGTAAATTTATAGATTCACGAATAAGATTTTGGAAATATTTAGTTTCAAATCTTATAGCAAAGCCAGCTTTCCCATAAATGTCCCACATTGCAAAGGATTCCACATCATTTAATATCCAACAACTAACAAATCTTTTTTTCTGTTCAATTGTCAACTTATTTTGAATTGAGCGTAATATGGTAACGTTTTGTTTTATTATTTCATCCCATGTTGACTCTGGAATATTTGGGTTTGCATCTTTTGGTTTTTTATCAATAACATATTTTAGTTCAATAATGTCGTATGGAGAAATGTTTTCTAGATTGTCCTCAAACTTATCTAATCGTGCAAGGTAAATACTATTAGTGTCAAGAAAATCAATAAGTTTTTCAAAAGTTAAATATCTATAAACATATTTTTGGGTGATTTCATTTGTATGATTCGTTTTCCATTCCATATTCGTTTTTATTTTTTTACACTTTTAAAAGTGTAAAATTAATAAAAATTCTTTAATAAACAGAATAATTATTTAATAAAAAACAAAAAGCCCTCCAAATTTCTTGAGAGAGCTTCCTATTATTAATTTCTTAAATCACCAAATCACTATATCGACAAATCACTATATATTTTTTGTCTTTCTTTCCGACATCAGCTCATTTACGCTACAAAACAAGATTAAAAAAATATTCTATCAATATTTAAATAACCATTAAAGTGAGCAATCCACGAGTCCCGACAACGAGAACTTAAATAAATGCACAAAAGATTATTTCGGGACGGCTTGGGTTGCGTTATTTTTTTAATTGTAGTTTTGAAGTAAATGAGGTGCAGTCTTGATTTTTTGTTTCTTTTTTATCAAGAAAAAAGAAAGTAAAGAAAAAGAAGTCTTTATTGTCCCCAATGTCCACCTGTATTTAAAAAATCCTAATTCGTAATTCGTAATTATTTTGCTCAATAAGCCCAATATACTCCATTCCCTCAAAAAATACCACCATTCACCAATCAAATACCTATCTCAAAAAATAAAATACATAAATCTAAAAAATCAATACCTCTTCCGAAAAGATAAATTCCTATTTTGAGAAAAAAATATCGTCTTTCCGCAAAAAATCTCCTATTTTTAGAAAAAAATATCGTCTTTCCGACAAAAAATATCCTAATTTTATAAAAAAATTACCTCTATAAATTTTCCAAATATCGATCCAACTAAAAAATATTCACTTTTGACAAAAAAATCTACCCCTTTGCAAAAAAATATCGCAATCGTGTACAAAAAATAAAACCAGTTTATAAAAAAATATTCACTTTTGACAAAAAAATAACCTCTTTGCAAAAAAATATCGTGTTTAGGTAAAAAAATCTATGCTATTTGTAAAAAAATATAGACCATATTTTTAAAAAACTGAGCAATTACAGGGGTTTTCAAAACTGAGGTGATACTTAAACGCTAAATTAACAAAAAAAGAAAATTGTTGTTTATTAAAAGATAGTCTAATAACATAAGACAATTATAAAAACTAAGTTAATGATCAAGCTAATCGAATGTCCAAGGGATGCAATGCAAGGAATTGAGCAGTATATACCTGCCCAACAAAAGGCAGATTATATCAATGCCCTGCTTAAGGTTGGTTTTGATACCATTGACTTTGGTAGTTTCGTTTCTCCAAAAGCAATTCCCCAGTTAAGGGATACTGACGAGGTACTTTCAAAGCTTGATATGTCCTCAACTCACACCAAACTTCTTGCAATAATCGGCAATCTTCGCGGTGCCGAAGCTGCAATTGCTTTTGATGAAATTACATATCTCGGTTTCCCTTATTCAAGTTCCAAAACATTTCTTAAACTTAACATTAACACAACTCCCGAGGCTGCTCTTTTAACTATCGAGGATGTCAACAAGCTTTGTGTTGCCAATAAAAAGGAGATGATCGTATATCTTTCCGTTGCTTTTGGCAATCCTTACGGTGATGACGAAAATAATAATTCAATTATTAAAGCCATTAAAGATTTACAGAAGTTAGGGATAAAAATTATTGATTTAGCAGATACATTAGGCATGGGCGATGCTAAAATGATAGGCGAAGTGTTTGAAGAAGTCATTCCGATGTTTCCTGATATTGAGTTTGGATTTCATTTGCACACCACTGCCGATTCGTGGAAGTCGAAAGTGAATGCTGCTTACGAACATGGTTGCCGTCGCTTCGACTCAGTTATGCTTGGGTTGGGTGGTTGCCCGATGTCTAATAAAGATATGGTTGGGAATCTCAATACTGAGAATTTGATTTATTACTTCCAGTCAAAGGATGTTGATTTAAATATAGATATGAACTATTATAAAGAAGCTTTAATGAAAGCTCAGGATACTTTTTCTTTCATTCATTAAAATAATAAAAAGAAATAAGATTTATGAACAAGGTTTTAAGTAATGCTATCGAAGCTATAAAAGGGATTGAAGACAATATGACGGTCATGTTTGGCGGTTTTGGTTTGTGTGGCATCCCCGAGAACACTATTATGGAGTTATCTAAGACAAATATTAAGGGTTTGATATGTATTTCTAACAATTGTGGTGTTGATGATTTCGGACTTGGATTTTTACTTCGTAATAAACAAATAAAGAAGATGATTTCTTCGTATGTAGGCGAGAATGCCGAGTTCGAAAGACAGCTTTTAAATGGTGAACTAGAGGTTGAACTATTGCCACAGGGTTCGTTGGCCGAAAAGATCAGGGCAGGTGGTGCAGGTATTCCTGCTTTCTATGTTCCTGCAGGCTATGGTACCGAAGTAGGCATTGGAAAAGAATCTCGTGAGTTTAATGGTAAAATGCATTTGCTGGAACATGCACTTACTGCCGACTATGCTGTTGTTAAAGCATGGAAAGGCGACACACATGGCAATCTTATTTACAAACATACTGCCAATAATTTTAATAATATGATGGCTATGGCAGGTAAAATTACCATTGCCGAGGTTGAGGAACTTGTTCCGGCAGGCGAACTCGACCCAAACCAAATTCATACTCCGGGTATCTTTGTTCAAAGGATATTCCAG
>TBL_comb47_HYPODRAFT_10004761_pt1 | contig 15451 bp, 21 predicted proteins | sample TroBogypolimnion_40_FD_10682 | JGI IMG/M metagenome (IMG submission 10682)
GGGTATGCTTGGAATAATCTAATGTTACAACGATGGACTGATCACAATGGTGTAGAACATCGTGTCCTTGAAGACTATGAACGAAATCGTCGATTGATCGATCTTAACTATCAACCAGATGATATTAAATCCCTAATTAACGAAACTATTACCGAGAATTCAAAACCTAAAGATATTAGTCAAGTTGGAATTCGTATGTTAAAGTTCTGTAATTCTTTTGATATGAAGAGAATAGCAGATTCTATCCAGCATTATGCCGAACCATTCCAAGCAAAATATCCGCAGGTGTAAAATGATTTTTAATGAAAAAGACCTAAGTGTATACGACAAGTATATGAAGTTTCATCAATTAATGTTAGAAGAACATTCTGCTAACGAAATAGCGGGAACTATAATGGTACAAGCATTAAGTTTTTATAGAACTATATTAACCGAAGACGGTTACGAAAAAATGATTAAAACTGTTTACAATTCTCGACACGATGCACCAAAATTTAAAGAAGAATAATATGACTGAGATTCATGCTAAACCAATTGTCGACGGAAAATATTGGGTAGTAGAGCAAGACGGAGAAAGAATTGCTACTCTACATAAAAAAGAAAATAATAAATTCATACTATGTAATAGCGATGGCGAATTGTTCTTTAACAGAAAAGAAGAATTAACAAAGCAATTTGGTAAAGACTTTTTCTTAAATAGTCCAAAAATTAAATTTACTAAAACTGCTCCGAAGGAAGTACATGGATATCCTACATCTAAAACTCCTTACAATCCCATGTACGACCTTAGAAGAAAATTACCTCTGTTTACCAAAAGTGATCAAAGTAAAAGTCTATATTGTGCAGGATATTATATAATTAAATTCGATAAAGGATGGGTTAAAAGTTTTTGTCCAAAAGCTATTACCATCGAACGATATCCATACAAAGGTCCGTTCAAAACCGAGAATGAAATGAAAATGGAATTGTCAAATGCAAAATCAGATTAATTTAACTCCAATTACACAGTTCGCTCATATTCTCAGAGCATGTGAATTAGCACAATCAAAAGAATTAAAAATGAATATTCAACAGGCTAGATTACTAAATTTAGCTTTAGTTGAAATATTAGATAAGTTAAATCAAGATTACGAAAGCATGTACAATACACTTCGAAAAAACGTAGACTCAGAAGTTGTATCTGTATCAATGGACGGCGGCGGTTTCGAGCAGTAAAATATGATAAATATATGCGTAGTTATTGGAGTCAGCATGTCAAGACCAAAACCGCGTATAATACTAGAACACGTCAATAAGAAAAATTATAAAGCAGAACAAATCCTTGAAGCAGAAGCAATCTGGGCTGTCTTTTATAAAGGTAAACCGTTTAATCTAAAAAGTTTTCATAGCTTAACAAGTCACCCTGGGCCTAAATATAAAAAAGTAAGTTTCAGCAATGAAGGACACGCTCATAATTTAGCCAAGAAATTAAATTCAACATTTAACTCTACCGACTTTGAAGTTTATAAATTAACATCCGGAATTACTGTACGAAAATGATTGAAAGAGATGCCCTAACAAAGATATTTCTAAAACAATGGGGCAAAAGTATCGATGAAGCAAATGTCAAACTGTATTCTCATAAATGGTGGCAATGCAATAGGGCTAGCAAACAAACTGCACTACGATTAACCGACGAAGGGTTAGATTTTCTTACGGACGAGTTGGATATCAAATCGTACGAAATACCATTTACTGAATCAATAGAATTAAGTCCTCAAACTATCATTTTTCTTGAACGTTATATGGATTGCCCATATCATATAACAAGTCGTAGCATTATAGTGTTTTCTGAAAAGAAATCATTTGAACTTTGTTTATTTTCCGATGATATACGAAAGTACGGATTGATCAAAGCAATAAATGAACGAGAAAAAGACATTAATCAGTCTTGACAACATCTATAAGTTAAAGTAAACTATACACATAGTAAGAAATTACTAGCAACAATTTTTCAACAACTGCAATAGGTAATATAAATGAGTGAAGTACTTAGCCGCACCGTTGGTCCTAAGGGTGCAAAGAAGTCTCTGCGTAAGGCTTTTAAGAATAAGCGTCCAATTTTCCTGTGGGGACCTCCAGGTATTGGTAAGTCGGATATTATTAAGCAACTCGGCCATGAGCTCGATGCTCATGTAATTGATGTTCGCTTATCACTATGGGAACCTACTGATATTAAAGGTATTCCATATTTTGATTCTAACGATGGCACCATGCGATGGGCGCCACCTGCAGAACTTCCAGGTAAGGATGAAGCTGCAAAACATAAGATGATCATTTTGTTTATGGACGAAATGAATAGTGCGGCTCCGGCAGTACAGGCTGCGGCATATCAGCTTGTTCTTAATCGTCGCGTAGGAACTTATGAGTTGCCTGATAACGTTGTAATGGTTGCAGCAGGTAACCGTGAAACTGATAAGGGTGTCACTTATCGTATGCCGGCTCCGCTTGCAAATCGTTTTGTTCACCTCGAAATGCAGGTTGATTGGGATGACTGGTTTGACTGGGCGGCAGAAAACAAGATCCACAAGGATGTACTTGGTTTCTTGACTTTTAGCAAGAAGGATCTTTACGATTTTGATCCTAAGTCTGCATCTCGTGCTTTTGCAACTCCACGTTCTTGGTGTTTTGTAAGCGAATTGCTAGTCGATGACGACACTGACGAGAACACACTTACTGATCTTACTTCAGGTTCGATCGGTGAAGGTCTTGCTGTTAAGTTTATGGCACATCGCAAGATTGCTAGCAAGATGCCCAATCCGACTGATATTTTGGCGGGTAAGGTCACTAAGATGGAATCAAAGGAAATTTCAGCGATGTATTCGTTGACTGTATCGCTTTGTTACGAGTTGAAGGATTCTTGCGATAAGAAGGCCAAGGATTGGAATGATCAAGTTAATCATTTCTTCCGTTTCATTATGGATAATTTTGAAACTGAACTTGTTATTATGGGAACTAAACTTGCATTGTCAACTTACAAGTTGCCGTTGGATCCAGATGAAATTGATTGCTTTGATGAATTCCACAATAAATTCGGCAAATACATTTCACAAGCTACTGAAAAGTAAGCATTGATCGAAGCCCTAGTTGACACCGCCTCCGGGCGGTGTTATACTATATACATTATAAACAAATAGGAAATACAAATGGCACACGTTGATCCAATTATTGACAAAATTATTGTAGCCCGAGTAGGGTTGCTGCTTCGCCATCCATTTTTTGGAAATATGGCTACCCGGCTTAAAATTCAAGACGGAAGCGATTGGTGTAAAACTGCGGCAACGGACGGACGGTCGATATTCTTTAATAGAGACTTTTTCAAAGATCTCACAACTAAGAATGTTGAATTTGTAATTGCACACGAAATTTTGCATAATGTGTTTGATCATATGGGCCGGACTGAAGGACGAGATCGTAAAATCTTTAATGCGGCTGCTGACTACTGTGTAAATGGTCAGCTAGTAAGAGACCGTATCGGTGATCGTATTACTGGATTCCAAATGTTCCATGATCAGAAATACTACGGCTGGAGTGCAGAACAAGTATATGATGACATCTATGAAAAGATGGATAACGATATGCTCGACGCCTTAGGTCAGCTTCTCGATGATCACATTGACTGGGAAAACAACCCTAATGGGCAGAGCTATACTAAGGAAGAATTAAAGGCTATCCGAGACGAAATTCGAGAAGCAACAATGCAGGCTGCACAGGCTGCAGGTGCAGGAAATGTGCCGGCTGCTGTTGCAAGAATGATCAAGGAAATGACTGAACCGAAGATGAACTGGCGAGAAATTCTTCGTCAGCAAATTCAAAGTATTATTCGTAACGACTATACCTTTATGCGTCCAAATCGTAAAGGTTGGCACATGAATGCGATTCTTCCAGGTACTAACTTCGATGAAACTATTGATATCTGTATTGCTATTGACATGTCGGGTTCAATCGGTAATGATCAGGCATCGGATTTCTTAGGAGAAATCAAAGGAATCATGGATGAATACAAAGACTTTAAGTTGAAATTGTGGTGCTTTGATACAGACGTATACAACGAAGCAGATTTCGACGGATACAGTTCTGATGAATTTTTGAACTATCAAGTTAAAGGCGGTGGCGGAACCGATTTTGATGCGAATTGGGTATACATGAAAGATCGTGATATTATTCCTAAAAAATTTATCATGTTTACTGATGGATATCCGTGGAACTCATGGGGTGATGAAAATTACTGCGACACCGTTTTCATCATTCATGGTAACAATACTATTGTACCTCCGTTTGGTGAATATGCTTATTACGAGTTCGGTGCTCGATCGTAATGGCACTTAAAAACGGCAAACCTAATCCTTTAAATTACTTCAATCTTCGAAGGGTTGAGTTTGCCGCGCCTCATTTCAAATACACAACAATAGAAAAATATAATCCATCGGTTATACGATTACTCGATTCATGGATTAAGACAAACCTAAATAATCGATATTATATAGGGCAAGGGATTGCATTAGATCATAATAACTCCATTGTTTACAATACTCGCATTGGATTTGAATCTGAGAAAGAACTTAGTTTTTTCACAATTGCTTGTCCTCATTTGCATACAAGATAATTACATTAGTTAATTAACTACTAACTTTATAAAGGAGATATTATGACAGACGAAGTAGAAAACAATGTTGCACCTGGCGCGGCTCCGGAAGCTGCTCCTGAAAGCACAGATTTATCGATCAACGACCTCAATGCAATGAAGGTTATTATCGACATTGCAAGTTCAAGAGGTGCATTTAAACCTAACGAAATGGTTGCTGTAGGGCAAACTTATAACAAGTTATCTGCATTTTTAGATCAGGTTGCAAAGCAAGCTGAGGCGCAGAAAACAAATGGTTAATCTAAAACACGTTGGCAGAATGAAGGAAACAGGCAGAAAAGTGCTTGTTGCTTTCAGAACATTACCGGGCGATGCATATAGTTGCTTAGTTATTCCAACGGAGAGTTTAGATGATAGCTATCACAATGCTCTTATCAATCTAGTCGAAGGAAATGCTGCTCAAACAGCATATGAATTTGCAGAAGCATTAGATCGCACACAATTTCCAGATGGGAGTCGAATGCTCCCATCTTTACATGCAAAAGGAAAATTGGTTAAAGTTCCTACAGATCAAGTAGTGATGACTCCAACTATTAGTTCATCAGTTCTACTATCCGAACTTAATCAAATTATTGCTGAACAACGTGGAGTTGCTGTGGACGACTTGCATGTCAAGCCTTCACCACAAGATAAGGTGGAAGTAAAAGAAGTTGCATCTGTGAGGGAAATCGAAGAAGCACCTGCTGAAGATTTTTCTAGAACAACTTCTGGATCAATAACCACTGATGAGCAGACGTTACCTGTAACGAATGAGTCTGAATCAGTAGAACCATTAACATTCAATTCGCCGGATGATGAAGCAAAACATTATCGCTCGCAAGCAGACAAACTAGCCAAGGAAGCGGCTAAGTTTAGAAGATTAGCCGAGGAGTTGGTTCCGGCCAAGAAGAAGAAGGCGTGATAAAAACAGGAAAGAAACTTCCTAAAGAAGTTATCGATAGCTGGCCTGAGATATTCGGAGAGATAAAATTTAACACATTACCTCTCCGATATTTACATGCAGTTTTGATAAATTTCAAAGATAACAGTACTTGGGAAATAAAAATTACAGAAAAAGTTAAGAAAGAAGGATGGGAATCATTGCAAAATGTCTTATCCGAAACTATAAAAAGTTATGAACACAGAATTGATAATATCGATTTCAAACTAGATATCGATAGAGTCATTAAAGATATTAAAAAGAATACTCACAAATTTTTAAAAAATAAAACTATATGAAAGTTAAGTTAATTTCGTCATCAGAACCAACTGAAGAATTACAAAAATTAGGGATCGAAAATGCACAAGATCTTATTGCATACTGTGCTAGAGTAAGTAATCCTGCAAATCAGTTTAACACAGAAACAAGCGAAAAACTTATTCGTTATTTGATAAACAATCAACATTGGTCGCCATTGGAAATGGTCAATGCGTGCATTGAAATCGAAACTACTAGAGATATTGCTCGTCAAATCTTGAGACATCGTAGTTTTAGTTTTCAAGAATTTAGTCAACGATATGCAAATCCTTTAGAACTTGATGTATCTTTTGAGTTTCGAGAAGCTAGACTTCAAGATCCTAAAAATAGACAAAATTCTGTTGAGTTAGATCTAACTAACGAAGAGCATAGAGAAATTAATAAATTGTGGCTCGAAAAACAACAAGAATTAGTTCGTCATTCTAAAGATGTTTATACCTGGGCAATTAATAACGGAATTGCTAAGGAACAAGCTAGATGTGTATTACCAGAAGGTAATACTGTTAGTAGATTATATATGAACGGGACCATTCGTTCTTGGATTCATTATATTAGTCTAAGAGCAGGACATGGTACACAAGCAGAGCATATGGAAATTGCAAAATCATGTGCAATTGCAATTAATAAAGTCTTTCCAATGTCTAACGAGTTTGTTGATAATAATTAAATAACCAATCAAAATCATTAATTAATGAAAGTGCCGGCAAGTTACCGGCATTTTGTTGTCCATAGGATCGTCCTGCATGTGCACCTGATAATGCTTCGTCACTAAATTCACCGTTAGCATAGCTACACCAAATATCTAACCGCTCTTCAGTTTCTTTATCATCTTGCCCATATATTATTTTAGATGATAATTTAACACATTCTCTAAATGCTGATTTCCATGTGTTAAACGGATCAGTATTAAATGCTGTAGTATTGGATATTTGAGATATTAGTTTAAATTTAGGTGATATGCTAGTAGTCATGTCGGCACTGGACGTATCCATCGTTAGTGTTAACTGAGTCGGTAGTAATTTAACTCCTCCATAGCCATATACTAAATTATTGATTGGATTCTGACTTCTCCATACATATACTGCATCTCTGCCATAGTCAAGGGCAAATGCATTGGAATTGAAACTAAAATCATCTAGTATAATAGAGTCACCGTCTACGACCCAAAACATGGATGTTGACACGATTTTTGCAGCTTCTATGTGAGCCTGATGAATTCCTTTAATTCCATGTATACGTTTAGCTTGCGGATATTTTGATATTAGTTTGTTCCAATTATCTTCGGAATTTGGTTCATTATAGCTAATAAATACAATGTCGTACGGTTTATTAGTACTTGCTAAAATATCAATTTCTTTCCTGCTAACGAAAAATCGTCTATCAAATTCTCTAACCGAAACTTTTGATTTTTTAGGAACTAAACATACGCCATCAAAAGAATTACTATTCTTAAACACATGAATATATTCCTCATCCCAGATCGATATTTCATATTCAAAATTAAATGACTTTTCAATTTCTAAATCTGACCAAACTATCCAAAATGCTTTTGTAAAAGATTTACGAACGGCATCGTCATACGTTTGTATACTTTTTGCCAATGGGAACCGTTTTTTAAATCGTTCAAATTCTGCCATATCTTCAGAATTCTTAACAACATACATGATATCGTACATTATTTTCTACGCAGTATTCTCGGAGTATTATTATAAACTTGTTTAAAAAATGCCGATCCGTACTTGTCAAAATCAGAAATTTCTAATCCACATTCTCTTCTTAATGAATTTCCTAACCCAGAAATTTCATACGGTAACATATCTTCGGTCACTGTGCTATACTTATCAACCCATTCTTGTGTTAACCAATCGAAATCTCTTACTAGACTATAATCCCAGTCTGTACAGTTAGTTAAATACGCGCCTTCTCTTGCACCATAAATTGACCACAGACCATTATCAACATCTACACCGATATTACACCAAATTAGTAACCTATGATAATTCTGCCACCAAATTGTTTTTAAGTCATCAACCTTTGCTCCTTGATCTAACGACATTTTTACTCCTTCACGAAATCCTGCACGGAACGCTTGAAAAGGACTAGCATTAGTGTAACTTGTTGAATAATTATCATTGAATTGATAATATCGATGATCGAAACAAAATTCAACTTTTCCTTTCACATCATCGGGATCCGAATTTTCATGTGTTTTCATTTCATTAACAAATTTACGTGTCCATAGTTTAAGTCCGCCGTTTCCGTACATTAGGCCATTAACATGAACTTTTCCACACCAACTAAAGACATGTTCAGGAGTTAATTTTAATTCATCTAAATCAATTTCGACTTTTAAAAATCTCGGGTCAATAATATTATCGGCATCAACAGTAACAAAGTATTCTGTTTCACTCAACGCTGCACATGCTTTGTGAGCAGAATCGCTTCCTTTGACTCCATGGACTCGTTTAGCCCAAGGTAGTTTGGTTAGTAAATCTGCATAATTTTTCTCAGCGTTTGGTTCATCGTAGCTAAGAAAAATAACATCTTGTTCAATAATTTTTATTTTACTCATATAATTTTAAACTGTAAGATCTAAATATTTGTATCGTTAAAATTGATGTTTTTTTAGGTTTTAACTCAAATGACGATTCAAATGGTATTTTTATTTCTTTTGAAAAGAATAAAGTATCAACATCGATTATTATAGTTCTTATTAGAAAATCGAAGTCATCTTCTAATGTAACAAAAAACATCATTGCTCCTTTAAAAATATTATCTTTGAATATTTTTTTTGCATCATTACTCAATGCAAATCTCCAGCATGAATTTGGCAAATCCCACGAGATTTTTAAATCAGCGTTCTTAACCGAATGTAAACCTATATTCAAAAAATCGTTGTTCTTAAAATCATAAGTTGGAGTTTCGATAGAGATAATCGACGGAATTATTCTATTATCGGTGGTTTTTACATTCCTAACTACATACTCGTGCCAAAGTTTTTGTCCAGTAAAAAACCCAGAAATTTCATCATGATCTACTTCTAAATAAGTCTGATATTGGTCGTCTTTTTCATTAGTTATCGATAATATTTTTCCTGTTTTACTTTCGTAATACACATAATACTGAGGAATAGGATTAATCATTTGCAAGTTCCTCTAGCTGATTTAAAATAGTGTCGGACAAAAACTCATCGTCTATATAATGAAATAATTTTGATTGTTTAATATTACCGACTAACACTTCACCTTTGCTATTAAGCATATAAGACACAGCGTTTAACCATGATGTAAACTCTTTATCCCATTCTTGAATTGCACACTTCATATGTATAAATTCTAAAGGTGAACAACTGTCAATACTTGCTTCATAATTACCTAAAATCTCAACAGCAATTGCTGTTGCTAAATCCATACTTAACCAATTTTGATAAAAGTTAGAGGCATACGCGGTATAGCACCATTCCCAGTTTTTACAAACAAACTCTAATACTTTATAAAAGTCTCGAGCTCTATCTGTTTTTTTGAAATAATGCAACGCATAATATGGACTGCTTAGTCCATTTTCTATAAATGCTCTTCTGTGAATCGTATCAATTACTGTGTCAAGTTTATGATTTTTAATTTTCGAACAAAATTTTACATCAAAATTACTACAGTATTTCCACCAAATTTCTATATCTTCTAGAAGAAGCATATCAGAATCTAATACAATTGTTTCGTCATACGGAGTTATATGGTATAATTTCCATCTGTTTTCTGCATTATATCGAGAACCTTTAGCGTGATCACCCCATGGAATTTTAAAAACATTATCAAACACCGCCTTATATTTTGCCGGAACTCTATTATTAGTAACTAATGTTACATTAGTTACAGATTTCTGACTATACTTAATAGATAAAGCCAATGCGTATGCCTGTCTAACATAGTTTGTTTCTTTAGTATTTTGAGCATAAATTACAAATCCTTTAGACACCGTTACCTCCGTCGATAAATCTTAATAAACTTATCTTATTCATAACATGAACATCCAACCCTGATGTTTTTGCTGCAATGTATTCGCCTAAGTGATCTTTTTTCTCTATTAAAAATTGCATTCTATCGTTATTCATTTCTACTAGTAAATCTCTATCAAGAGTATACGTCATTAATCCTGGCAGCTCTGTTGCAAATTCACCGTTAGTTTTTCCATTCATAATATGGATTGCAATACTAAAAACAAAATCATTCCTATACAAATGATAATCGATACCATATAAAATCTTAAAATATTCCCAATTTGATTTTATATAGGTAACAAGATCGAATAAAGCCTGTGTAACACTATCTTTTCGAAAAATAAAAACCGTTGCCCAATAAAACGGTATTGAATACGAGTTTATTTTAATGAATGAATCTCGATTCCTCCAATCTGCCAGATCGAGACTATTTCGATAAATTTGAAACGGCTCGTCGCGATCGAGTGCTGTTTTTAACAATGATGAATTAATGATATAGTCGCTATCAACAACTAATGTTGTATCGTAAGGTGTTAGATCGTATACAGTACACCGAGTAGTATTTCTCCATTCATACTCGTTTACCGTTAACGATCCGTCATAGTAGCGTTTCTTACTAGAAATTTCGTTTGGTACATCAATTACCTTGTCAAACCCATGATCGGGAAAGTTTGAAAGATATTCGATATCGCTAGTAATAATGCTTACCGGAATATCGAGATATTTCTTTATTTGACTGGCGCAAAAAATGGCCATTTTTACATAATCGACTCCAACATTATTATGAGCAAAAATTACAGCACCTTTGCTCATAAATCAACAATATCCTTGATACTTCTTTTACTTTTAATATCGGTATATTTAACTGAATACTCGTTTACTGATTGAAAATATACATCAACGATACTATCAAAAAATTGATTTACATCATTTATTACAACCGGAAAACTATTCGAATCTACAAATGGAATATCTGTTGTATGGCCTAGATCCAAAGTCATTCGTACAAATGTAATTAATTCCGGAGAGACTTTAAACGTTCCACCATTGATATAGAAAACTAATTTTTGATTAAATTCTTCTAAAATAACTCGACGTTGATTAGACAATGTAGCCATGTAATTTGCTACATCAAATGCTTTTTCGATCCTTTCGTCCATAACTAACCTCTAGTAATATTGTACTACTAGTTATCAGTTAAGTCAAGTCAAAAATTAAATTTTGATTTAAACGAACGATGAATTGATTGCAACCGGTGCAACTACAGAAACATAAGAACCGGATGCTCTTGTAAATGCAACTGTACTAGTTATTGTACTATCAATCGGTTCGTTATTTCGAATTCCATTGTCTTGTGCTACATCTTCAAATAAAATTTGAAGAATGATTTGTGAAGGATTCGGTGTTTGATTTACTTTTGCATTAACTACATACTGGTTAGGATAATATGTTCCACCCGAAGCAGTTGTTGACGTTAGTATTGTTTGATATGAAGTTGTTAGATTGTTAACTCCAATCGAAGACGACACATATACTGTTTGACTCGGGCCACTAGTGTAAGAATTATTGGAACAAGATGTTGACTGATAATTCAAATATATTGTACCGATACGATTGAAAATGGTCTTCCACGCTTGATCTAGTAATGCAGAATGGTCGTATGTTACAAGTCCGCCACCAGCAATAGTCGGCGTGATTTCTATTCTACCGCCTGTATTAAAGAAAAATCTCGCACAATCAGAAGAAGATACCAGTTGAGCATTGCTAGTATAAGATGGAAAATTAACTGTCACTGTATGCGTAGCAATATTCGTCCAGTTAGTTTTTGTCGGTGAATCAATAATTGCACCGCTATATTGGCCGGATGCCGGAAACGCTAACCTATTAACATCAATATCAATTGCCGAAACAATCGCAGAATAATAATTAAAATCTTCTTGTGTAATTTCAGTAGATTTTGAAGGTACTGCTGGTAGTGTCAATGACAATCCTTGGTGATAATAACATGCTAGTATATCATTTCTTAATGCAGTCCACTGGGCAACTGTGATTTCTGTTTTTGTCGCAACTTGCGAACTAGTCACCGGTTGACCATATCCAAATAACTGATTAGAGCCAACAACAGGATTAGAAGCATACGAACCCGACCCTTGTCCTAAAATATTTGCTACAGTGCCTTGTAACGTATTATATTGCGATGCTTGAATAGTTCCCATTTACTACCTCATGTCTATTATTTATTAAGAGAATGTTGATGATCCTAGCGACGGAGGTACTACCGAAACATACGACCCCGATGCCCTTGTATAAGAAATTGTGTTTGTAATAGTGCTGTCAACCGGTTCTTTTACTGCCCATGTCGGTGTTCCTGTTCCATACGACGAATCCGAAAATACGCACTGTATCGATATTGCAGTAGGCAACGAACTATTATCAACTGCTACATTAATTTGATATTGGTTTGGACTATACGAGCCACCTGCAGGAGTTAACGAGGTTAATAATACCTGATAAGATGTCGTTAACTGGTATGCACCAATGCTCGAAGCAACATTCACTGACTGATTTACACCGCTAGTATATGTTGTATTAGTTACAGCGGTTGAATTCCAGTACAAGTACATAGTTCCGAATCTATTAAAAATTGTTTGCCACGCTAAATCGAGGCTTGTCGAAGGATCTGCACTAGATAATCCGCCTCCTGCAATTGTAGGTGTAATTTCTATTCTTCCTCCAGAATTAAAAAAGTACCTAAATTGAGCATTTGTTCCGAATGTTATCACTGAAGTATGAGTATGTGTTCCCCATGCCATATTGGTTAACGATGGGTTCGCTAATACCGCACCGCTATATTGCCCAGCTGCCGGAAATACTCGGGGATTTGCGTTAATAGCTGTCACCGCAGCATTATAGGTGCTAAAACTTATCGATGGCGACGATGTATTATTATAATATACAAGTTGTCCCGAACTAGGTGCAACAGGAACAGTAGTTAAAGAAATTCCCTGATGATAATAGCAATTTAAAATATCTGTTACTAAATTCGACCATTGTGCTGTGGTAATCTTTGTAGCAGTGACATTAGATACTTGAGAACTCAATACTGTTTGACCATAACCTAGTGATCCCGATCCGGAACCTAATATATTAGCAACCGTAGTTTGCAATCCATTATAATCCGATGCTAATATTTTTGAACCTTGACTTGCCATTCGTTACCTCAAAATGTATAATACTTATTTTTAAAGTACTAAACATTCGACAAGTTTGATGTTCGGATCGTTATTGTCTTCTAGTGCAATTGCAAACACATCGATGTACGAGTCCGTTGGCACTTTTGCACAACCGGTATCGCCCGATACAAGTCTGTCACCTTTATTTACAGGTCCAACTACCTTAACAGGAACACGTCCTTTTAGTGCAATAAAAGTGCCTCCTTCCAATTCTGCGTTCATCATATACGCAGGATTTGCACTGACTGCACCTATTGCACGAGATCCTACGCAACATGCAGTTACTTCTTGGGTTCCGCCTACCATTACAACCGTTCCTACATCGTAATCTGCATCTGCTAGATACTTTTCCGCTAAGTCTGCATAATTTGCGCTAGTTGCAGTACCAACAAAATACGTACCTTGAACTGCACCTGCTGTTATAGTAACGCCATTAATAACTTGATCTACTGTTGTTCTTGCAACTAGAGTTCCAGCAGTTGCCACAGTACTAGCAGTCGCTGTGCCTGCTCCTAATGTTATCGAATTTGCTTGCGTTGCAATTCCGTTAAATGTTACAGCATTAACTGTTGAAAACCTTAATAAACTAGTTCCTAAATTAGTAGTGTTATCTGCGCCTGGCAAAATATCTGTTCCTACTAATTGCATCGGAGTAACAGTTGCGGAATTAACAGTAGTCTGGAATACTATAGCATCGCTAATTTGATTTTGAATAGTCGGAGTAGTACTACCATTGTTAAAAACACGTAGTCTAGGTGTATTGCCTATAGTAAACCCAGCATCTGAAAAATTTGCAAGTGTAGAAAATGACGGACTGCTCGATAACACAAATTGATTATATGTATACCCGCCTAATCTGTCTGAATTAGTTGCAGTTCCCCAGAATCGATGAGATGTTTGAGTTTGACCAGGTTGCGAATTATTGTTTGTATTAACTAATGTAATACCTTGTTCTATTTTTGTGAAACCAGTGATTGGATTAATTACTGGATCTAAGGTAAATTCTGCATCAGGACTGATTATATAAACAGTTGTACCATTTACAACTGCTTCGATAACTGTATGTGCTGTTCCTAGTGTATCCCGTACACTTGCAGATATCATTTCTGTTGTTGCAGATCCAGGAACACCTTGAGGGCCTATTAAAACATATGCAGAGCCATTCCAAGAATATAATTGATTATTTACGGTATCCCACCAAAAATCACCAGTTGTTAACCCGGTAGGAGCAACTGCACTAATTTCTGCGCCACCTGTCGTACGGAATTTGCTACCATCATAAAACTTCAACTTGCTAGAGGAAGAATCAAACCAAATTTGTCCTGAGATTGGCTTCGGTGGAGGTGAGTTGTTAGAAAAATTTTCTAATAAGTAAAGAAAATTCTCATTTTGTGCATCGCCGTACCCTGCATAATTCTTACCGATTAAAGTAACATCAGTTGAATTATCAACTGTACCGTCTGCAATTACTGCAAGTTGTGCTCCGCTGTATCTGTTTATAGTATATGGCATCTCTGTCGTCCTAATTTATAGTATTTATTCCATTTCGACTAGTTATTATAAGTCATTTTGCCAGGTCCACACTCCGCTGACTAATTGATATGCTTTTGCTGTACCGACTCCACTATTAATACAATAAATTCGACAAATTGTATTATTCGTATGTTCTATCGCAGGATACACGTTAGCAAGAATCTGCGAGGCAATCTGTGCATTTGTTAATCCAGTGGTATCCGATGCTAGTCCTAGCGGTGCTGATTGTACATATTGATTTACTGTCGATAAATTTGCAGCATCTGTACCAATAGATGGTGCAGCAAGATTGGTAATTTTTTTGCTTCCAACATCAACGGTACCTGCATTCTTTGGAGCTAAAAATATAGTTCCATCAGTAATAGACGAATTTGTAAAACTAAGTGTAGATCCAGTAACAGACAGATTAGCAACTTGCAAAGACGATAAAATTCCAACGGTACTTAGACCTGGAGCACTAGTAACCGTGGAACCTAATGCTGTTTGACTTAAAACTTCAAATCCGTTAACATAATACCCTTTTCCATTTAAAAGATTAATGTTTTCTGAAGATTTCCAACTAGTAGTGCTTAAATCCCACAATAATGACTTATTGCCGTCCGTTCCTCCTTCAAGTACAATTCCGCCGCCGTTTGCTGTGCTATTCGATGGAGTATTAACTGCACCTAAATTAATAATTAAGTCTTCAATATTAACATTTGTTGTATTAATAGTTGTAGTGCTGCCTTCAACTGTTAAATTGCCTCTTATTACTGCATTACCATTAA
>TBL_comb47_HYPODRAFT_10004762_pt1 | contig 15450 bp, 12 predicted proteins | sample TroBogypolimnion_40_FD_10682 | JGI IMG/M metagenome (IMG submission 10682)
AAGAGCAACTAGTAGTGAAGTAACCAATCCATGATGATGAGCAGACATTTTGCCGATCATGTACGCGGTGAAGCCAGCGGTGGACCCCACTGATAAATCGATGTGACGCATAGTGATCACAAATGTCATGCCAACCGAAAGAGTCGCGATTACGGCAACACCCAAGAAAATATCTTGGGCACCAGATGCGCTGACAAATTGTGGATTTGCGATTCCTGTAACTACCAAGACAATAAAGAGCGCCAGTAAAACAGGTATTTCTCGAACAGAAACCAAACGAGTTAAAAATTTACTCACACGGTCACCGCCCCGGTAGCTGCAGCGATGACATTGGCAGAAGTAGCTTCGGCGCGAGAAAATTCTTTAACTATTAACCCCTCACGCATAACCAGAATACGGTCAGCCATACCAAGTACTTCTGGCAGTTCACTAGAAATCATTAAAACCGCCAGTCCCTTGCCTGCTTCATCACTCAGCAATTTGTGCACTTGAGCCTTAGTCCCAACATCGATTCCTCGAGTTGGTTCATCAACAATCAATAGCGCTGGCCGACTTGCTAGCCACTTTGCAAGGACTACTTTTTGTTGATTGCCGCCCGACAGGCGCTCGACCGGATCATTGATATCTGCATACTTAAGTTCGAGGGTTTCTCCCCAGGTTTTCGCTATTTCTGCTTCATCTTTGCTCCGAACCAAAAAGCTCTTCTTAATTCGATTTAATATAGTAACCGAAGAGTTCTTGGCAATTGATGCGGCCATAAAAAGTCCTTGCAGACGTCGATCTTCTGGTACTAACGCGATTCCGACTGCCATCGCCTTTGAAGGGGAACCAGCATCTAATTCTTTACCCAACATAGTGATAGTTCCTTGAGTATATTTTTCAACACCAAAAATAGCTCGAGCAATTTCCGATCTACCCGAACCAACTAATCCGGCAAGCGCAACGATTTCTCCCGCACACACATCAAAGGAGATATTTTCAAATAAACCATCGTGTGCAAGGTTTTTCACAGACAGCACAACATCTCCAATTGGATGGAAACTCTTGGGAAATAATTCAGATACTTCGCGACCAACCATTAAATGAATAACGTCTGCTTCGGTTGTATCCAAGGTAATGCCACTGCCAACTGTTGCACCATCGCGCATGACTGTTAGGCGATCAGTAAGTTCAAAAACTTCATCAAGTCGGTGCGAAACAAAAACTACGGCAGCACCACGTTTTGCAAGGGCACGCGCTACATTAAATAACCGTTCAACTTCTTTCGATGACAGGGCAGCGGTTGGCTCGTCCATAACAATTACTTTGGCGTTTAGCGAAAGCGCTTTAGCAATTTCTACAATCTGTTGATCGGCAATCGACAATCCTCGTGCACGACTACGGGGGTTGAGAGGAACTCCAAGTTGATCAAATAGAGTTTGGGCTTCTGCCTGCATGCCAACCCAGTCCACAATCTTCCCGTTGACCTTCTGACGTCCGGCAAATACATTCTCTGCCAAGGTCAGGTCGGGGAAAAGATTTGGCTCCTGATAGATAACAGCCACACCTTGTTCGCGGGCAAGCCGAGTTGAACCCTCATGGAACTTTTTGCCATCTAAAATAATCTCGCCTGCATCTAGACGATGTACGCCAGCCAGAGTCTTAAGCAGCGTTGATTTTCCGGCACCGTTCTCTCCAAGAAGTGCATGGATTTCACCCGCGTATAAAGTTAAAGAAGCGTTGTGAAGAGCGCGCACCCCACCGAAATTCTTGGTCGCGCCAGAGACACGCAGGACTGCATCAGTCATGTCATCTCCCTTTAACACTCTAGCTAAATAAGGATTTTGTTGAATCGATTCATTTACTCTAGTCTAAAGTTATGGGCGCATTGAGCGTAAGTCAACGGCTTTTTAGATCACGATTTGATATCAATTTAAAAAAAGGCGATTTTTATTGACACGATTCAATGCCTGCGAGCAAGATCGGCCCCATGACCGCCAGCCTTCGCGATGTTGCACAGCTTGCCCACGTTTCGGTGGGGACGGTCTCTAATGTTTTGAACCGCCCAAGCGTGGTTTCACCCGAAACCCTTGAACGTGTTCAAAAAGCAATAACAGAACTGGGCTTCGTTCCCAACGGCTTTGCCCGACATCTTCGGTCTGGTTTCAGCAGAACTATCGGATTGGTCGTACCGGATGTAGCCAATCCATTTTTCACTGAAGTTGCTCGCGGCGTCGAAGATGCGGCAAGCCGGCGCGATTACGCAGTCTTTTTATGTAATTCTGATGAAAGTACCACCAAAGAAGAGAAGTACCTCAATGCGTTGGTCGCACAACAAGTTAGAGGAGTACTTATAACTCCAGCAGATAGCAAACCACAAAGACTCGATATTTTGTTAGACAGAGGAATCGCCGTCACATTGCTTGACCGTGAATCAAAGAATCGCAATCGTTGTTCTGTATCGGTGGATGACATACGCGGTGGCGAAATAGCGATAGAACATCTAGCCTCGCTCGGTCATAAAGTAATTGCCTGGGTTAATGGCCCCGAAAGCATCCCGCAATGTGCAGATCGAGGTTTGGGAGTTGCGCGCGCTGCTAATGAGAAAAATGTAACAATTAAAACTATTCGAGTACCACTCATGAATTCCGACCAAGGCGCTGCCGCGGTAAAAGCTTTCTTAGCGCTGGAAGAGTTACCAACAGCAATTTTCTGCGCGAATGACTTATTAGCACTTGGAGTAATGCGCGCACTTTTATCTGAAGGAATTAAAATCCCTGATCAAGTATCGATTATTGGTTATGACGACATTGCTTTTGCACCATCCGCGGCCGTACCTCTTACTTCGATTTCACAACCCGCTTATCAATTAGGCGTTGCAGCTGCAGAATTGTTATTAGCTGAATGCGAAGAGGCGGCAATGCATTCGCATCAGCAGGTTCGATTCCAACCGCGTTTGGCGCTACGACAATCCACCAGCGCTAGAAATTAAGAGCGATTTAAGAACCGAACGTGCTTAGGTTCTAATTCATCGAGTGTATTAACCCCCAACAATTTCATATTGCGAATCATCTGGCTCTGCAATATTTGCAACGCGCGTTCAACCCCTGCTTGTCCGCCGGCCATAAGACCATACAGATAAGCCCGGCCGACATATGTATATTGAGCCCCAAGAGCGATCGCTGCCAATACATCTGCGCCATGCATGATTCCGGTATCTAGATGCACTTCCATATCTTTCTTAAACTGGCCTTTTATATCAGCCAAGAGGTGCAGNGGCACCGGCGCTCTATCTAGTTGACGACCGCCGTGATTTGAAAGCACGATTGCATCGGCGCCAAATTTGGCAGCTTTCTTTGCATCCTCAATGTTCTGAATTCCTTTAATCGTGATGCTGCCCTTCCAATTCGCACGCACCCATTTAAGGTCATCGAATGTTAAAGATGGATCAAAGAGGTGATCCAATAATTCTCCGACGGTCCCACTCCATTCAGATAATGAGGCAAATTCAAGTGGTGGAGTTGTAAGAAAATTCATCCACCATGCTGGACGCGGGATGGCATTAATTAAAGTCTTTGCAGATAGACGAGGCGGAATAGTAAAACCATTTCTGTAATCGCGTAGACGTTGGCCAGCAACAGGAACATCCACGGTCAAGAGTAAGTTTTGAACTCCAGCGTTTTGCGCACGTTCGACCAGGGCCAACGAAGCTTCACGATCTTTACGTACATAAAGTTGAAACCAATTCACACCACCAGGCGCAGCTGCAACAACATCTTCAATTGTTGTAGTACCTAAAGTTGATAAGCAGAACGGAATCCCAAATTTTTCTGCTGCTCGGCTCCCGGCAATTTCGCCTTCGGTCTGCATCATGCGGGCAAAGCCAGTAGGTGCGATCCCAACAGGCATTTTAAAATTATTCCCTAAGGCGCTGCGGTCCAAAGTCGCACCAGATACATCATGCAAAATACTTGGGACAAATTCCAGATCTTTAAATGCTTGGCGTGCGCGATCAAGACTTGTCTCTGATTCGGCTGCGCCATCTGTGTAATCAAATGCACCTTGGGGGGTGCGCTTCTTTGCGATCTCGCGAAGGTCCCAAATCGTTAAGGCTTCTGCCAATCGTTTTTCCTTGCGTTTAAAAGTAGGAGTCCCAAATTTCATGAGGGGGGCAAGCTCTTTTGGATTAGGGAACTGACGCTTCACATTTTTAGCCATGTGTGAGTCTAAAACTGGAGCGGCCCTGTTCAAGACTGTTCAAAACTATTTAAATTAATTTAAGGCCCCCACTCCAAGGGGCGGGAATAAAGAGCACCCCCGCCCTGTTACCTGATTAACTCGAACTTGAGCCCCCTAGACTCAATCTTTTGACAGTTTAAGACTCAAGGACGAGAATTCAGTCAGACCCAGACGTAAACCGGGTAGTTATAGAAGGAGTAATAAAAATGGCAAGAGCCGTAGGTATTGATCTAGGAACCACAAACAGCTGCGTCAGCGTGCTTGAAGGCGGAGAACCAACCGTCATCGCCAACGCCGAAGGTGCCAGGACGACCCCGTCCATCGTGGCATTCGCCAAAAATGGTGAGGTCTTGGTCGGCGAAGTCGCCAAGCGCCAGTCCGTCACCAACGTAGAGCGCACAATCCGCTCGGTCAAGCGCCATATGGGTACCACGTGGACCCAGGATGTTGATGGCAAAAAGTACACACCTCAAGAAATTTCTGCTCGTATCTTGATGAAGTTAAAACGCGATGCAGAGGCATATCTTGGCGACACAGTTTCTGATGCCGTCATCACCGTCCCTGCTTATTTCGATGATGCCCAACGTCAAGCAACAAAGGAAGCCGGCGAAATCGCTGGCCTTAATGTCTTGCGTATTGTCAACGAGCCAACAGCGGCAGCATTTGCTTATGGTTTCGATAAGGGCGATCACGAACAAACTATTTTGGTCTTCGACCTTGGTGGCGGAACCTTCGACGTATCACTTCTAGAAATGGGTGAAGGCGTTATCGAAGTTAAAGCAACCAGTGGTGATAACCATCTTGGCGGCGATGATTGGGATCAGGCACTTGTTGATCATCTAGTAACAGTTTTTAAAGCTAAGAACGGAATTGATCTCACCAAAGATAAAATGGCAATGCAGCGCGTACGTGAAGCCGCAGAAAAAGCGAAGATCGAACTTTCTGCATCTGCACAAACTTCAATCAACCTTCCTTACATCACAGTAGATGCAGAGAAGAATCCATTGTTCTTGGATGAAACAATTACTCGCGCACAGTTCCAGGGGATGACCGCTGATTTGTTAGCACGTTGTAAGGGTCCTTTCCAGACAGTGTTGAAGGATGCCGGTATTCCAATCGCCGACATCAATCATGTTGTACTTGTTGGTGGATCAACACGTATGCCAGCTGTCGTCGATTTGGTCCGTGAACTTACTGGCGGCAAAGAGCCGAACAAGGGCGTAAACCCAGACGAAGTTGTTGCTGTTGGTGCTGCGTTACAAGCCGGAGTTCTGAAGGGTGATGTTAAAGACATCCTGCTTCTTGACGTAACCCCACTTTCACTTGGTATCGAAACCAAGGGCGGCGTCATGACTAAGTTGATCGAAAAGAACACAACCATCCCTACAAAACGTTCAGAAATCTTCACAACAGCTGATGACAACCAGCCTGCTGTGCAGATCCAGGTATTCCAAGGAGAGCGCGAAATAGCTAACGCCAACAAGCGTTTGGGTATGTTTGAACTCACCGGAATCGCTCCAGCCCCACGCGGGGTTCCACAAATCGAGGTCACCTTCGATATCGATGCTAACGGTATCTTGCACGTAGGTGCTAAGGATCTTGGCACTGGTAAGGAACAGAAGATCACGATTAGTGGTGGATCATCCTTATCGAAAGAAGAGATCGACCGTATGGTTAAGGATGCCGAAGCACACGCCGAAGAAGATAAGCAGCGTCGTGATGAAGCAGACAGTCGCAATGCTGGTGACTCACTTGTCTACCAGACAGAGAAGTTCATCAAGGATAACGAAGAGAAGTTGTCGCAAGGTGATTCTGCTGCGAAGAAAGTCGATGTCGAAGCTGCACTCACAGAACTTAAGAGTGCGTTAGAGGGGACAGATATCAGCGCAATCAAATCTGCAACCGAAAAAGTTGCAACACTTAGCCAAGAGATGGGTGCATCGCTTTATGCTGCGAATGCGGCACAAGGTGATCAGGGCGAACAAGCCCCAAAGGCTGATGATGGCGTCGAAGATGCAGAGATCGTCGAAGAGCATTAATCATGGAAGATACCAATAGCCCAGAGAGTTCTGAACAAGCGCTCTCTGACGCTGTAGCAGAGGCGATTGCAGAAGTAGAAGTGGATCCGGTTGCTTCACTCACCGAAGATCTTCAACGTCTGCAAGCCGACTTCCAGAATTATCGAAAGCGTGTTGATAAAGAACGCCTAGAGTCTTCAGAAATGATTACGGGTTTAGTTGTTTCCCAATTTCTTGGAGCCTTGGATGATATCGATCGCGCGCAAGAGCATGGTGAATTGTCCGGCGGATTCAAAGCCGTCGCTGATCAATTGACCAATACAACATCAAAACTGGGACTGGCTAAATTCAGCGATATCAATGTTGCCTTCGACCCACATATTCACGAAGCCCTGATGCACGAAACATCAGACACAGTGACAGAAACCCTTGTTACAAAGGTGTTGCGTCCAGGCTATAAGTTCAAAGAGCGGGTTATACGACCAGCTCAAGTAATAGTCACGGATCCGGAAGAAAGTAATTAATCATGGCCGCCAAGGATTTGTATGAAAAGGATCTCTACAAGATCCTTGGCGTCTCTAAAAAAGATGATGCAACAACGGTAAAAAAGGCTTATCGCAAGCTGGCCAAGGACTTGCACCCCGATAAAACTAAGGGTGATAAGAAGCTAGAAGATCGCTTCAAAGAGGTATCAGAGGCTTACGAAGTCTTAAGTGATGAGAAAAAGCGCTCCGAATACGACGAAATGCGTGACGCTTTTACGACCGGGCGTATGCCTCGTGGCGGACAACCTGGCGGATTCTCAGGTGGCGGCCAGAACTTTGAAGATATTTTTGGTGGCGGTTCCCAGAACGATATTTTCGCAAATTTATTCGGCGGTGGTCGACGTGGCCCAAGTAAAGGCCAAGATCTGCAGACCGAAACAACTATTAGTTTTAGAGATTCGATTTTTGGCCGCGAAATCAATCTACGGATCGATAATCAGACAGTCACTACCCGCGTACCTGCAGGCATCAAAGATGGTGGCAAGATCAAACTCAAAGGTCGCGGCGCAGCTGGCCAAGCAGGGCCTGGCGATTTATTTGTCATTGTGCACGTAACAAAACATCCGGTCTTTACTCGCGACCACAATAATTTATTGATGACGCTACCTGTAACAATTTCTGAGGCAGCACTTGGGGGTGACATTAGTGTCCCTACTCTCAAAGGCGAAGATGTCACAGTACGTCTTGCGCCTGGCACACAAAATGGAAAAGTATTGCGCGTTAAAGGTCGGGGTATTACAAAAGATCACGAGACCGGTGATTTGCTGATCACTGTTAATGTGCATGTCCCACAACGACTTAATGCAAAGGCGAAAAAAAGCCTGGAAGATTTTGCAGCTGAGACCAGCGAAGATTCACCTCGCCGCGACCTCAAAGAGAGGGCAGGGGCATGACACTGAACGATCAACCAGAAGAAGAGCAAGCGGTTTATGTAATTTCGGTTGCTGCTGAATTATCGGGGATGCATCCGCAGACTTTGCGTCAGTACGACCGCATGGGACTTGTAAGTCCAGATCGCGCATCTGGACGAGGTCGCCGGTATTCGCTGCGCGACATCGCTTCACTTCGCAATATCCAACGGTTGGTTGGTGACGGAATCAATCTGGCGGGAATCAAGCGGATCATGGAGCTCGAATCCGCGGTATCTAATATGGCGTTAGAAATGGCGAAATTACGTATCGAAGTTGATGCTTTAATGGCGGCAAACCCACCAAAAGGGTTGGCAAAATCTGAGAGCAAGCCAATTGTTGTTTATAAGCAAGACTAATTTTCCCAATAACGTATCTAATAAAAGATAGGGTTTGGCCATGACATCACGCGATCTACTTAAATCCGAAATCCTCAATAAGGCCGTTGTGCACGGCAAGGTCATCTTGTCCTCCGGTAAAGAAGCCGATTATTACGTCGATTTACGTCGTATTACTTTAGATTCGACAGCGGCGCCGCTGGTAGGTGAAGTGATGTTAGAACTAACTAAGGATTGGGATTACGACGCTGTTGGTGGCCTGACTCTTGGCGCAGATCCTGTTGCAACAGCAATGATGCATGTTGCTGCAAAGCAGGGCCGCAAGTTAGATTCATTTGTAGTTCGCAAGGCAGAGAAAGCACATGGATTACAGCGTCGCATCGAAGGCCCAGATGTTGCCGGCAAACGTGTGCTCGCAGTCGAAGATACTTCTACAACCGGTGGTTCTGTTATGACAGCGGTGGAAGCGTTAAAAGAAGCTGGCGCAATTGTTGTGGGTGTTGCAGTTATCGTAGAGCGCGGCGCCGCGCCATTAATCGCGCAAAACGGTTTGGAATATCGTGCGGCTTACCAACTCACTGATTTGGGATTATAAAACTTAAAATCTAAGAGAGATGCTTTCTGGTTCGCCACTCTTTAAAGATCTCCCAAAGTAATGGCAAGACCGTTATTGCGGCGATGGCAAGAATAATGTCAGTCAGATATTTAGAGATCGTGTCTGCAAAAGTGGTTCCCGCGGCATAAGCACCCCAAATAAGTACTTGCGTCCAGATCAACGCGCCAACTACATTCCAGAACGCAAAGGTTTTAAATGGGACACGGATGATTCCAGATAACGGATTTATCAGTCCGCGCACGACGGGGATAAAACGGCCCAAGACGATCGCGCGACCTCGACCATATTTGGTGATGTACTTTTCGGCAGATTTGATCTTGCCTGGATCGAAGAATTTGGAATTAGGTCGACTAAATATCCTGATTCCGTAATGCCAGCCGAGCCAGTGACCAAAGGTAGAACCGATGATCGCAAAGAGTGGGGCACCAATCGCCACGATCACAATGCTCAGATGGTGATGGCCGGCTTCGACACCGATCCCACTAGCAAAGAGTCCTGCGCTGATCAGCAAGGTATCGCCAGGTAGCCCGATGATGAGCGGCAATCCGGTCTCAAGCGCCAGGATCGCAAAAATGATCGCTAGGGCATAGTTGGAGTTCAGGGCCGAGGTCACACTTATGAAGCTCATAGAAGACTAAGGATACCTGCCAACAGACCCCATTAACTTGCCATATGTCTAATAGATATGTGTAACCTGTCCACCCTAGGCTTCCTACGAACACCTGGCCTCCCGAATCAACGGGGAGGAAAAGCCACGCTCAACTCGATGAGGAGTGAAAACTGTGTCTACACCCGTTCAAGTAACCGGCTCAAACCTGGTCTACGTATTTATTGTCTTGGCCATTTCGCTGGTTGCGCTCGCAATCGCTTTTGGGCTTCGCGCTCAAGTCTTGGCTCAATCCGATGGAACCGAAAAGATGAAAGAGATCGCAGCAGCGGTCCAAGAGGGAGCTGCGGCTTACCTCAATCGCCAGTTCAAGACCCTGTCGGTCTTCGTAGCGATCGTCTTCGTCCTACTTTTTGCTTTACCGGGTCACACTGATATTCGTATCGGTCGTTCGATCTTCTTCTTGCTCGGCGCACTCTTTAGCGCATCAGTCGGTTACAACGGAATGTGGCTCGCGGTTCGTGCCAATGTTCGTGTAGCAGAGGCAGCCCGTCAAAATTCAGCGCAGAAAGCGGTCAAGATCGCATTCCGCACCGGCGGTGTCGTTGGTATGACAACTGTTGGACTAGGACTTTTGGGTGCATCACTTGTTGTGATTATTTATCGCGAGAACGCACCAGATGTTCTTGAAGGATTTGGCTTTGGCGCCGCAATGCTCGCTATGTTCATGCGCGTAGGTGGCGGTATTTTTACAAAGGCTGCCGACGTCGGCGCAGACCTTGTAGGTAAAGTCGAACAAAATATTCCAGAAGATGACCCACGCAACGCAGCAACAATCGCGGACAACGTTGGCGACAACGTTGGCGACTGCGCCGGTATGGCAGCTGACTTGTTTGAATCATATGCCGTGACACTTGTCGCAGCGCTTGTACTTGGTAAAGCAGGATTCGGTAACGCCGGTCTGATTTATCCATTGATCGTTCCTGCAATCGGAATCGTTACAGCCGTGATTGGTATCTTCATCACCAGACTTCGTTCGACTGATAAGTCTGCAATGCAGGCAATCAATCGCTCATTCTTCATCTCTGCAATTATTTCGGCAGTACTCGTAGGCTTTGCAACATTTACATATTTACCAGGTTCCATGAAGTTATTGGCTGGACTCGATCCTGCTCACGCTCCTGGCAATGTAAATCCACGCATCCTTACCTTTGGTGCAGTATTGATCGGTATCGTTCTTGCCGCAACCATCCAGGTACTTACAGGCTTCTTTACCGAAGTTGGTAAGCGTCCAGTTAATGATGTGGCTGCTTCTTCTAAGACCGGCGCAGCGACAGTAATTCTCGCTGGTATCTCAGTTGGTTTTGAATCTGCTGTTTACTCTGCACTTCTGATCGCGGCCGCAGTATTCGGTGCTTTCGTACTTGGCCACGGATCAGTCATCCTAAGCCTCTTCGCAGTAGCTCTTGCTGGTACCGGATTGTTGACCACCGTAGGTGTAATCGTCGCAATGGATACATTCGGTCCGATCTCTGATAACGCACAAGGCATTGCCGAAATGTCCGGCGATGTTAAGGGCGAAGGTGCACAGATCCTTACTCAGCTTGATGCGGTTGGTAATACCACCAAGGCAATCACCAAAGGAATCGCGATCGCGACTGCTGTGCTTGCAGCAACCGCCTTGTTCGGTGCATTCACTAACGCAATTCTCAAGGCCGTTGCAGATGCTGGTAAAGATCCTTCCATGCTCAACATTCAGTTCCAAGGAATCTTGGATATTGCTAACCCACGCAACTTGGTTGGCTTGATTATTGGTGCGGCTGTTGTGTTCTTGTTCTCTGGACTTGCAGTTAATGCAGTCTCACGTGCGGCCGGCGCAGTAGTTGTAGAAGTTCGCGAACAGTTCCGCCTGCACCCAGGAATCATGAAGGGCACAGAGAAGCCAGAATACGGTCGCGTTGTAGATATCTGCACACGCGATTCACTGCGCGAACTTGTCGCACCTGGATTACTTGCAGTAATGGCACCAATCGCGGTGGGCTTCGGTCTTGGCGTTGGCGCACTTGGTGCATACCTTGCTGGTGCGATTGGTACGGGTACTTTGATGGCGGTATTCCTTGCCAACTCTGGTGGAGCTTGGGATAACGCAAAGAAGATGGTTGAAGATGGACACCATGGTGGCAAGGGCAGCGATGCTCACCACGCAACAATCGTTGGTGACACCGTCGGAGATCCATTCAAAGACACAGCTGGTCCTGCAATCAACCCATTGATCAAGGTCATGAACCTGGTTGCGCTGTTGATTACGCCAGCGATCGTCTCCTTTGCATTAGGCAATCACAAACTAGAGAGCGCATTAATTTCGCTCTTTGCAGTACTAGTGATCGTTTACGCTTTGGTGCGTAGTCGTCGCGCTTCAACCGCAATAGCTTAAGTAGCGCTAAAAAATAGAACTTCCCCATCTTTAGGAGTTGAGCACTTGGGCACCAAACTTGTGATCGTAGAGTCTCCCGCGAAAGCCCGAAAAATCGGTGCTTTCTTGGGGGACGGCTACGTCGTAGAGGCTTCGGTCGGACATATCCGCGACCTGCCGCAACGCGCCGCTGATATTCCTGCGGAATACAAGAAGATCGCCTGGGCCAAAGAGGGCGTCAACATTGAAGAAGATTTTGCGCCGCTCTATGTCATCAATCCTGATAAGCGTGCAAAGGTCAACGAACTCAAGGCGTTGATGAAAGATGCCGACGAATTATTGTTAGCAACGGATGAGGACCGAGAAGGCGAAGCAATTGCTTGGCATTTGATCGAAGTCTTACGTCCAAAAATTCCGGTGAAGCGAATGGTCTTCCACGAAATCACGAAAGAAGCGATTCAAAAAGCGGCGAATGAAACCCGCGATCTTGATTATCGTTTAGTCGATGCACAAGAAACTCGTCGAGTCTTAGATCGTCTCTACGGATACCGTTTATCGCCTGTGCTCTGGAAAAAAGTAATGCCGCGTATCTCTGCCGGCCGCGTGCAATCAGTTGCGACCCGCCTGATCGTAGAGCGCGAGCGAGAGCGTATGGCTTTTATATCTTCTAGTTGGTGGGACCTTAAGGCAGAGACCGATCAAAATTTTACCGCCCGCTTACTTAGCCTTGATGGCAAGCGAGTCGCAGCAACCAATGATTTTGATGAAAACGGTGGGCTGAAAGAGAAAAACGCCGCGAACATTTTGCTTCTTGATGAAGCAGCGGCAAACGAACTCACACAATCACTACAAAACACAAAATTAGTTGTCAAGAGCACCGAAGAATCACCACGGACCGAACGTCCTAAAGCACCTTTCACCACATCTACCATGCAACAAGATGCAGGTAGTCGTTTGGGTTGGGGCGCGCAACTGACAATGCGCGTGGCACAGCGCTTATACGAAAACGGTTACATCACCTATATGCGTACCGATTCTGTGACTTTGAGCCAATCTGCGATTCAATCCGCCCGCGATCAAGCGACAGCTCTGTATGGCAAGGAATATATTCCTGATCAACCACGAGTTTATGAAGGAAAAACAAAGAACGCACAAGAAGCACACGAAGCCGTGCGTCCCGCCGGAGATATCTTTAAAACTCCGGGCGAATTAGCCCCAGAACTAAGCCGAGATGAGTTCGCTCTGTACGACTTGATCTGGAAACGCACGATCGCTTCCCAGATGTCCGACGCCAAGAAGTTACAGATGCGTGTTGATTTTGATGTACAAACAAAAACCAAGAGCGAAGCAATTTTTCGTGCCAACGGTTCTGTCATCACCTTCCCTGGTTTTCTTGCCGCTTACGAAGATATTCAAGATGAATCAGTAGCTAAAGATGATGAAGCAGCAGAGAAGAAATTGCCTCCGCTCAAAGTTGGTCAATCTGTCAACGTTAATGAATACACTTGCGAAGGACACGACACCAAGCCACCAGCGCGTTATACCGAACCGACACTAGTAAAAAAACTGGAAGAACTTGGAATTGGTCGCCCATCAACTTTTGCATCGATCATGTCAACGATCCAAGACCGAGGATATGTATCAAAGCGCGGCCGCGCCCTTGTTCCTACATTCTTGGCATTTTCTGTCACTGGCTTGTTAGAACAACATTTTGCAAAGCTGGTTGATTACGAATTCACGGCATCGATGGAAGAAGATTTGGACAAGATCGCCAATGGCGACGCAGATCGAGTCGAATGGCTTAGCCGATTTTTCTACGGACACGATGACCAACCTGGCCTAGAATTTATGGCGGCAGACCTTGGTGTCATCGATGCACAACAGATCAACACCATGAAGTTATCGCAAGATATCGAAATCCGAGTAGGTCGATACGGTGCCTATATCCAGCAGGGGGAAGGTGATGCTCGCAAATACGCCAACATCCCAGAGAATATGGCACCGGACGAACTCACACTTCCGATTGCAATTGAATTATTATCAAAACCATCGGGCGAAAGAGAACTAGGTATAGAACCAGCAACAGGTTTGCCTTTGATGGCAAAGTCTGGTCGCTTTGGTCCTTACGTCACCCAAATTTTTCCAGAACCAGAGATGGTTGTTGATAAGAAGACGGGCGAATTAAAGAAGCCGCGCAAAAAGAAAGATGCACCAAAACCAAAGACCGCTTCACTTTTAAGCACCATGTCGCTGGACACCATCACGATTGATGATGCATTAAAATTAATGTCGCTTCCAAGAACTCTGGGCGAGTTTGAAGAAGAGCCAATTACCGTACAAAATGGTCGTTATGGTCCGTACCTAACCAAAGGCGCAGACAGTCGAACGCTGACATCTGAAGACCAGCTCTTTGCAATTACCCTTGAAGAAGCAATTGCTATTTATAAAGAACCAAAAGTTCGCCGTCGTGGTGTCGCTAAACCACCTCTTAAAGATTTGGGTATTGACCCTGCATCTACTCGTCCAGTGCTTGTAAAAGATGGGCGTTTCGGTGTCTATGTGACCGATGGTGAAACGAACGCAACTCTGCGCCGTGGTGACACGATCGAATTCTTGACTCTAGAACGCGGCCTCGAATTATTGGCGGGTCGTCGTGCTTGGGAAGCTGAAAATGGGGGAGCCACGCGTGTTAAAAAGAAATCCACCCGCGCAAAGAAATCCGCTCCTACGTTGACTTCCAAAACAGTAAAAGCAACGGGCAAACCTAAAGCCAAGAAGAAGGCTGCAACCGGCAAAGGAAAAGTTCTCACCGAATAGCCTTTAGGCGATTGATGGGTGTTGCACAATCTGCGCCCTCCCCTCATAATCTGTGCATGACATATCAACTGACAGACCTCAAAAACCATGTAGTCGTAATTACCGGAGCAACGACCGGAATCGGTGAAGCTACAGCCAGAGAATTAGTAGAGCAAGGCGCAAAGGTACTCTTGAACGCTCGTAATGAAGCAAAGCTAAAAGAGATGGTCGCATCCTTTGGTGATGATAATGCTGCATATGTCGCAGGCGATTGTTCTGACCCAGATGTATCCCGCAGTATTGCAAAGACCGCGATTGCAAAGTTCGGCACAATCGACGCACTAGTCCCTAATGCCGGTATCGGTATGTATGGGTCAATTTTGGATTACAGCGATGACGAAGTTAATCGAATGATGCGCACAAATTACGAAGGCACGGTGCACGTTATCCGCGCTTGTTTGCCGGCCATGCTTGCTAAAAAAGCAGGTGACATTGTGATTGTCTCTTCAGTAGCTGGATTCCGTGGTGGCGGAGATGAATCAATCTACGCCGGTACCAAGCATGCCCAAGTTGGGTTGGCGGGTGGCCTTGATCGCGAACTACGCGAAAAGGGTGTCCGGGTCGTATTGGTTTGCCCAGCAGGCACAGAAACCGAATTCGCAATCGGCGCAGGTCGCACACCTGGGACTCCAGTATTGGCTAGTTATCTTCGACCAGAGGACATCGCCTTCCAAATTACAACGGTGTTAAAGCAACCCCGCTCTATCCGCACTCATATCTGGACTCTTTGGTCGATTAACCAGCAGTCCTAAGTTTTATCCTTATATGTGATATCAACGGTTAAATTAAAAAAATAGGTCGTTCCACTTTAATCGAGGTGAGCCACACCTAAAACACCTAAGCACATCTCATCGGATGATCCTTCGCCCCAAGTTACATACCGGGGTGGCAGGTTTTTGAGTTGTGGAAGCAGGCTTCGAAGACCGGGGTC
>TBL_comb47_HYPODRAFT_10004763_pt1 | contig 15446 bp, 14 predicted proteins | sample TroBogypolimnion_40_FD_10682 | JGI IMG/M metagenome (IMG submission 10682)
GTTCTTTTTTTTCGTTGATGGTATTTTTTTTAATAAGAATGAGTTTTTGCGATGAACATCCAATCCACAGACCAAGCCATTGAATTTGCTGCCCCTAGCGTGCGCAACTCACTTCAAGCCCGGGTGCGATGGGGCGCGCGTGAGGTGTTGGTGGGCGGTGACGCGCCCGTGTGTATCCAGTCCATGACCAACACCGACACGGTGGACGCGATCGGGACCGCCATTCAGGTCAAAGAGCTCGCCCAGGCCGGCTCTGAGATGGTGCGCATCACGGTCAACACGCCCGAGGCGGCCCAGGCGGTGCCCTATATTCGTGAGCAGCTCGACAAGATGGGGGTGGACGTGCCCCTGATTGGCGACTTTCACTACAACGGACACCGCTTGCTCACCGACCATCCTGACTGTGCGCAAGCCCTCTCCAAGTACCGCATCAACCCGGGCAATGTCGGCAAAGGCGACAAGCACGACCGCCAATTCGCACAAATGATCGAAGCGGCCATGCGCTGGGACAAGGTGGTGCGCATTGGGGTCAATTGGGGTAGTTTGGACCAAGAGTTGCTGGCCGAGTTGATGGATGTGAATTCGCGTCGTCCTGCGCCCTTTGATGCTCGGCAAGTCATGTACGAGGCCTTGATCCAGTCGGCCACCCAATCGGCCGCTCATGCGGTGGAGCTCGGCATGGCGCCCGAGCAAATCATCTTGAGCTGCAAAGTCTCGGGCGTTCAAGACCTGATCGCCGTCTACCGTCAACTCTCCCTCAGAACCCGTCACGCCTTGCACCTGGGCCTCACCGAAGCGGGCATGGCCACCAAGGGAACCGTCGCCTCCAGCGTGGCTTTGTCGATTTTGCTGCAAGAAGGCATTGGTGACACCATCCGGGTGTCCTTGACGCCGCAGCCCGGCGAGTCCAGAAACCAAGAGGTGGTGATTGCCGCTGAAATCCTTCAAGCCTTGGGGATGCGCAAATTCGTCCCCAGCGTCACCGCCTGCCCGGGCTGTGGTCGCACCACCAGCACCACTTTCCAAGAGTTGGCCAAAGAAATTGACGACTTTTTGCGCGCCCAAATGCCAGTGTGGAAGACGCAGTACCCTGGGGTGGAGAACCTCAAAGTGGCGGTGATGGGTTGCATTGTGAATGGACCCGGCGAGAGCAAGCACGCCGACATTGGCATCAGTTTGCCCGGTTCAGGCGAAGCGCCCGCCGCCCCCGTTTTCATCGATGGTGAAAAGGCCATGACCTTGCGAGGCGAGGGCATTGCGCAAGAGTTTCACCAAATTGTGCAAGACTACATTGAGCGAAAATACGCCCATGCGTGATGTGCAGATGTGCAGGGCCCTCTCGCGTGTGGTCTCAAGCGAGTCCGCGTGGATTGATGAATTGAATTGAAAATTTTGTATGACTGAAAAAATCACCGCCGTCAAAGGCATGAATGACATTTTGCCGCCCGACTCGCACCTGTGGGAGTGGCTCGAGACCCGTGTGCGTGCCTTGATGCGCAGCCATGCCTATCAAAACATTCGCACCCCCATCGTTGAGCCCAGTGCGCTCTTTATCAGGGGTCTGGGCGAGGTCACCGACATTGTTGAAAAAGAGATGTACTCCTTTGAAGACCGCTTGAACGGGGAGCAATTGACCTTGAGGCCAGAGGCGACGGCGGGGGTGGTGCGTGCGGTCGTGCAAAACAACTTGCTCTACGATGGACCCAAGCGCCTTTATTACACCGGCCCCATGTTCAGACACGAGCGCCCCCAGCGCGGGCGTTACCGCCAGTTTCACCAAATGGGGGCCGAGGCGCTGGGTTTTGCCGGTCCACAACTCGACGCCGAGCTCATTTTGATGGCCCATGCGCTGTGGCAGAGTTTGGGGCTCAAAGGCATTGAATTGGAGCTCAACAGTCTGGGTGAGCCCCAGGAGCGTTTGCAGCACCGCCAAGCGCTGGTGGCTTATTTTGAGGCCCACCAAGCCGAGTTGGACGAAGACTCGCTCAGGCGGCTGCATGCCAATCCTTTGCGGATTTTGGACAGCAAAAACCCGCAGATGCAAGACTTGGTCAATGCCGCACCGCGATTGATTGATTTTTTGGGCAGCCACTCGATGGCTCACTTTGAGACCGTGCAATCGGTGTTGAGGGCCAACGGGGTGGCTTACCGGTTGAACCCGCGCCTGGTCAGGGGCATGGATTACTACAACCTCACGGTCTTTGAATTCGTCACCGATCAACTCGGGTCTCAAGGCACCATTTGTGGTGGCGGGCGCTACGACTACTTGATTGAGCAGTTGGGCGGTAAACCCGCGCCTGCCGTGGGTTGGGCCTTCGGGGTGGAGCGCGTGCTCGAGCTCATCAAAGCCCAGGGCTTGGCCGTGGAGTCCTCGCCGCCCGATGTCTATGCGGTGGTGCCCGAGATGGCGCAGATGCCCTTGGCGATGAAAACGCTCACGCAGCTGCGCGCCTTGGGGCTCAGGGTGCAGATGCACAGCCCAGCACCACCCAACGCAGCCAGCCCTGATGGGCCAGGTGCAGGCAATGAATTTGGTGTTGCCCCCACCCCCACTTCCACTCTCACTCCCTCTTGGATGGCCCTTGGCAGCATGAAGTCTCAACTCAAAAAGGCCGATGCTTGTCTGGCCCCTTATGCCCTGATTTTTGGCGCCGATGAGGCCCTCGGGGGCGAAGTGACGCTCAAAGCACTGCGAGATGGCGTGGGGGCCCAAAGAAAGATGCCCTTGGGTGACGTCGCAAGCTGGGCGAAGGCTCTACAATGCGAACTGCTCGACTTGAACACTTGAGCCCTTGAGGGGTCAAGATCCTTGGCGCCCAAAGGTGCGTTGGAGTCGTTTTGGCTTGGCGTTTGAATCAAGTCAAGAAGGCCAATTGCGGCCCCTTTTTTTTGCGTTTTGAACCCATGGCGTGCAACCCAAGACTGGGCGCGCTGTAGGGCTCAGCACCAAAATGCTTAATTATTTTTTAAAATTGATTTATGGCCTCTCACCTCGACCTTGAAGAGCAAGAACAAATTGAAGAGTTGAAACACTTTTGGCGCCGCTATGGTCCGATCTTGACCTGGGCCTTGATTGTGGTGCTCGGCGCCTATTCGGCTTGGACGGGTTGGCAGTATTGGCAGCGTCGCCAAGGCGTGCAGGCCTCGGTGCTTTACGCAACGCTTGAGGGTGCGGTGGCCTCTGGGGATCAGACCTTGGTCAGCCGAGCGCTTTCAGACATGCAGGATAAATTTTCCACCACCACCTATGCTTCCCATGCAAGTTTGATGGCGGCGCATTTCTTTTTGGAGCACAAAGCATCAGCAGACGCACAAAAGGCGTTGCAGTGGACGCTCGAGCACAGCGCCGATGAGGGCTTGGGGTGTGTGGCCAAACTGCGTTTGGCCGCCATCTCCATGGACAACAAGGATTGGACTGCGGCCAAAGCGGTGCTCGTGGGCAAGTGCCCCGCCTCGTTTGAGCCCTTGGTGCAAGACCGCTTGGGCGACATCGATGTGCTGGAGAAAAAACCCGTCGACGCGCTCGTGCACTACCGTGCAGCCTGGCATGCGATGAAAGACCGGGAACCCTATCGACAACTGGTCGAAGTCAAATTGGCCAGCCTGGGTGTTGATCCGCGCCAAGAGGAGAAAAAACCGTGAGCCCAAGCGTTGTAATCGGGCGCTGGCTTGGGTCTTGTTTGACCACGGGTCTTGTGCTTTTTGCAGGGGTGTTGGTGGTGGCTTGCTCCACCTCGCAGTCGCTCAAAACCCCCTTGGCCCAAGAGGTGGTGATCCCCGCGGGTGGACCCCAAGCGAGTGTTCAATGGCACGCCCAGGTCCCTCAAGTGGGGCCATGGTTGGCGCCCGTCATGGGGCAAGACGGCCTGATCGTGGCTTCCAGCAGTGGGCTGGTGAGCGCAATCGATGTGGCCACGGGTAAAACGCTCTGGTCGGTCGATCTGAAGACGAGCCTCCTCTCGGGTCTGGGCGTTGAGTCGGCGCGTGCGGGTCAGTTGCAGCACTTTGCCGTGGTTGCCCAAAACAATGAATTGATTTATTTCAGCCGCGAAGGCGAAATGTGGCGCTACAAACTCGGTGTACAAGCCATCACCACGCCCTATGTGGCGGGTGGTCGGGTTTTTGTCCTCATGAGCGACCGCTCGGTGATGGGTTTGAATGCGCAAAACGCGCGGCTTTTGTGGACCCAGCAAAAGGCGGGAGACCCCTTGATTTTGAACCAAAAGGGCATTTTGATGGGGGTTCAAGACACCTTGGTTGTGGGCTTTTCTGGACGTGTCTTGGGGCTGAACCCTCTCACCGGTGCCACGCGATTTGATACGCCCATTGCCATCCCCAGGGGTGTCAACGATTTGGAGCGCTTGGTCGATTTGGTGGCCCCCGCCTATCGCCAAGGCGAGATGGTGTGTTTGCGCGCCTTTCAAGCGCAAATTGGTTGCGTGAATGCCATCAAAGGCACGCTCTTTTGGTCGCGTGCGGCCAAAGGCGATGTGGGCTTGAGTGGAGACGACAACACGGTTTTGGCCATTGAGAGCAACGGCATGGTGCTCGCCTATGACCGCGCCTCGGGTGAGAAAGCCTGGGAGAGTGAGAAATTGCGTTACCGCCATTTGGGTGCCCCCGTATTGTTGGACAAAGGCCGTTTTGCCGTGGCCGAGGCCGATGGGAGTGTCTACCTCCTGTCAAGCCTTGATGGCAGCTTGCTTGCCCATCTGTCCGCCTCGGGCCAAGGGCCTTTGGTGGGCGTGATTCGAACACCAGGGGGCTTGGCCACGGTGTCTTTGTCAGGGTCGGTGCAAGCTTACCGCTTACCCTGAATTGTTGTGAAGTTGAACCCTTAGTGAAACCTGTTATTGCCCTGGTCGGGCGCCCCAACGTGGGCAAGTCCACTTTGTTCAACCGCTTAACGAAAAGTCGCGATGCGATCGTGGCCGATTTTGCCGGTCTGACGCGAGATCGCCACTATGGCGACGGGCAGCTCGGTAAATACGAGTTCATCGTGATTGACACCGGTGGCTTTGAGCCCACGGCCGAGTCGGGCATCTACAAAGAAATGGCCAAACAAACCCGTCAAGCGGTGGCCGAAGCCGATGTGGTGATTTTTGTGCTCGATGCTCGCCAAGGACTCTCAGCCCAAGACCACGACATTGGCAACTATCTCAGGCGCCTGAGCAAGCCTTGTTTGTTGGTGGCCAACAAGGCCGAGGGCATGCAAGAAGGCCACCAGTTGGTGGAGTTCTTTGAGCTCGGTTTGGGGCCTGTGCATGCGGTCTCCGCCGCCCACGGCCAAGGTATTCGCAGCATGGTGGAGTTGGCCTTGGATCCTTTGCTGGCGGCCAATGAGGCGTTTGCCGAGGATGAGTCGCTCGAGCAAGAAGACGGTGTCATCCGTTTGGCAGTCGCTGGGCGTCCCAATGTGGGCAAATCCACGCTCATCAACACCTGGCTTGGCGAGGAGCGTTTGGTGGCGTTTGACTTGCCCGGAACCACCCGTGACGCCATCCATGTGCCCCTTGAATTCAAAGGTCAGCGCTACGATTTGATCGACACGGCAGGTCTTAGAAGAAAAGGCAAGGTGTTTGAGGCCATTGAGAAATTCTCGGTGGTGAAGACCTTGCAAGCCATTGCCTCGGCCAATGTGGTGCTCCTCCTTCTTGACGCCACCCAAGGGGTGACGGACCAAGATGCGCACATTGCGGGCTATATTTTGGAGAGCGGTCGTGCCGTGGTGCTGGCCATCAACAAATGGGACGCCATTGATGCCTACCAACGCGAGTTGGTGCAGCGCTCGATTGAGACGCGGTTGTCGTTTCTGAAATTTGCCAAATTGCACTTGATCAGCGCCAAGAATAGAACGGGTCTGGCGCCGGTGTGGGGCTCGATTGGGAAAGCCTACAAGTCGGCGTTTTGCAAAATGAGCACCCCCGTTCTCACGCGTTTGCTGCTCGAGTCGGTGCAGTTCCAGTCGCCCAAGCGCGGCGGCATGTTCCGGCCCAAATTGCGCTATGCCCACCAAGGCGGTATGAACCCGCCCATCATCGTGGTGCACGGCAACTCACTCGACAATGTGACCGAGTCTTACAAGCGCTTTTTGGAAGGGCGCTTTAGAAAAGAATTTGGCCTCGAAGGCACCCCTTTGAGAATTGAGCTCAAAACCTCACACAACCCTTACAAAGACGATTAGCCAATCCGTTCAAGCGAATTGGAAGTCAATCTAGGGTTTGCCCGAATTGTGGTACGCTCAAGTCTTCTCAATTCATTTTTAAACACGGAGAATATCGTGAACAACAAAGGCCAACTCTTACAAGACCCTTTTCTCAATTTGCTACGCCGCGAGCACGTGCCTGTTTCCATTTACTTGGTCAATGGCATCAAACTCCAAGGCCAAATTGAGTCTTTTGACCAGTATGTGGTGCTGCTCAGAAACACGGTCACCCAGATGGTCTACAAGCACGCCATCTCCACGATCGTGCCGGCGCGGGCCGTGAATTTTTCTGGCACCGAATTGGCGGAATTGGCGGCGACCCCTGAGGAGTGAGTGCCCTGGTGGCCCATTGAGCGCGTGCCTGACTGGCGACAGCCCCAAATGGCGCTTGGGGTTCCTGGGGTGTGCTGGCTTTGCCCACTTCTTTTGCGCCAGATCATCTCGGCATTCAAAGCCAGGGCTACCATGGAGCCTGCTGGGTGAATTTGCGCCATCGAGGCCAGACGTCATGCTCCAAAACGCCATGCTCCAAAAAGCCATGCTCCAAAATGCCTCATGGGGTCCCACTTCTTTGATGCACCACACCTTTGTTTGATACCGCCCCACCATCAACCGCACGCGTTCTACTGGTGGGCGTGGACTTGGGCCGTGGGTATTTTGATACCGAGCTCAAAGAGTTGGGACTGCTCGCTCAGACCGCGGGCTTGGAGGTGGTCGAGCGTTTCGTGTGTCGCCGAAAAGCGCCCGATGCCGCACTCTTTGTCGGCTCTGGCAAGGCCGATGAAATCAAAGCCTTTGCCCAAACGGCAGGCGCACAAGAAATCTTATTTGACCAGACCTTGAGTCCGGCGCAGCAGCGCAATTTGGAGCGACACATGGGCTTGGCGGTGAACGACCGCACCATGCTCATTTTGGAGATCTTTGCCCAGCGTGCCCGCTCCCACGAGGGCAAACTCCAAGTCGAGCTCGCCAGGCTTCAGTACTTGAGCACCCGTTTGGTCAGGCGTTGGTCGCATTTGGAGCGCCAGCGCGGGGGCATTGGCAACCGAGGTGGTCCCGGGGAGACCCAAATCGAGCTCGACCGGCGCATGATTGGGCAATCGATCAAGCGCACCAAAGAAAAGCTCGAGCGCGTCAAGAAACAACGCTTGACCCAGCGCAAAAGGCGTTTGCGCTCAGACCACTTGAGTGTCTCTTTGGTGGGCTACACCAATGCGGGCAAATCAACCCTCTTCAACGCCTTGGTCAAGGCCCAAACCTACGCGGCCGATCAACTCTTTGCCACACTCGACACCACCACCCGGGAGCTTTTTTTGGCGCCTGAGCACCTCAAAAGCGTGGACGGCCCTGCACGTGATCTGGCTGGCGCGGTGGGGCTGCATCAAGGGGGCCATGGGCTCTTAATGGAGTCCTGCACTGAGTCTGCCCCATCGCCTCATGACGATCTTGCCCCAGGCGACCTCTTGCCGGCCTTCACGCCCCACCTTGCCCGCCGTGCCTCGGGTCTGAGCGTATCAAGCGTGTCCTTGTCCGACACTGTGGGTTTCATTCGAGACCTGCCCCACACCTTGGTGGAAGCGTTTGAGGCCACCTTGCAAGAGGCGGCCCAGGCCGATTTGTTGCTGCACGTGGTGGACGCTTCAAGTCCTGATTTTGTGGAACAAATTGAGCAAGTCCAGCGCGTCCTTGAAGACATTGGTGCTGGGCCTGTGGAGCAGTGGTTGATTTTTAACAAAATCGATGCCATCGACCAGGCCTTGAAGCCCTTGGCTGAAACTGACTTCTACGAGCTCGAGCATCGCGAGTTTCCTCGTTTGTTTGTGAGTGCGCAAACCGGCTTGGGCCTGGGGAGGGTGCGCAGCCAATTGCTGGCCTGGGCGCTCGCGAAAGAGCAGGCCTTGTTGAGTGACGACTTGCACTAGCGCGCAGGGGTGAGGGGGCTGGGCTGCGGGACGAAGCGGAGTGGATTTGGAGACCGTCTTTGGAGGCTGGCATTGATGGCTTGCTCCCATTGGAAGTCTCCTTTTTTGAGGGCACCAATTGGCGCCCTGTGGGTGGATGGCCTGACTCAATTCGGGCCATGTCGCTCAGGGTGGGCCTGGGGGCCACTCTGGCGGTAAAATCATAGGATTCGCGCTAGACTCTCGGGGCCTTGACCAATCCAGTGGGCACGGGGACTGTTCTCAGAACTTGGGTGACCTTTGGGCTGTGTTAGGGCTGTGTTAGGGCTGTGTTAGGGCTGCGCTAGCTCAACATGTTGGCGACATGTTGGCGATGTAGTCGACATTTTTGATTCGAACGAACACCATTACTTCAAGGCGGTTGAAACTACGATGAGAGCTTTTTTAGAAAAAGTAACAACAAGTCGTTTGCTCGGTTCAGCCCGTGCCTTCGGGAGTGCTATCGTGGCCAGCGGCTTTCATGTGCGAAAGTCTTCCCCTGGCGCTCAAATCGCCTTGTCCCAAGAGCATGAGAAAGCGCCCGAGGGGGGGGGGCCACCCGCACCAGGCGCGGGGTCTGGGTCGGGTCATGAGGCAACGCCTGGAGCGCCACAAGGAACGCAACAGGGAACACAACAGGACCCCCACACGGGTGCACAACAGGGGCAACAGCCCACCGCACCGAATGGTGCAAACCATGACTCATCCAATCGCTCGCCCAATGGTCCACCGAACGGTCCACCTGACTTGGATGAGCTCTGGCGTGACTTTAGCAACCGCGTGCGTGAATTCTTTCAAGGCCCGCGATCCAAGGGCGGCGGCAACTCGGCCCCAGAATCCTCCAATCCCCAGGGGCCACGCGGGAGTTTGATCTCCGACATGCGGGCGGCCAAATTTGCCGTTGGCATGCTGCTTTTGGTGGTGTTTTTGATCTGGTTGGGCACGGGTTTCTTCATTGTTCAAGAGGGTCAGCAAGCCGTGATCACCCAGTTCGGTAGCTATCGCAGCACCGTGGGCGCGGGCTTTAACTGGCGACTGCCGTATCCCATTCAACGCCACGAGTTGGTCTTTGTCACCCAAATTCGCTCGATTGACGTCGGACGCGACACCATTATCAAGGCGACGGGCCTTCGAGAATCGGCCATGCTCACCAAAGATGAAAACATCTTGGAGATGAAGTTTGCCGTTCAGTACCGCTTGACCGATGCTCGGGCCTATCTTTTTGAGAGTAAAAACCCCACCGATGCGGTGGTCCAAGCCGCTGAGACCGCAGCGCGTGAGGTGGTGGGCAAGATGCGCATGGATGCGGCCCTGTCAGAAGACCGCGACCAAATCGCGCCGCGCATTCGCACCATCATGCAGTCCATTCTTGACAATTACCACGTCGGTATAGAGGTTGTGGCCATCAATTTGGAGCAAGGCGGTGTGCGCCCGCCTGAGCAAGTGCAAGCCGCCTTTGACGACGTCTTGAAGGCGGGTCAGGAGCGTGAGCGCGCCAAAAATGAGGCCCAGGCCTACGCCAACGATGTGGTGCCCCGTGCCGTGGGGGCGGCTTCTCGCCTCATGCAAGAAGCCGACGGTTATAAAGCGCGCATCGTTGCCCAAGCCGAAGGGGATGCACAGCGTTTTCGCTCTTTGTACACCGAGTACCAAAAAGCGCCTCAGGTGACACGCGACCGCATGTACATTGACACCATGCAGCAAATCTACACCAATGTCAGCAAGGTGTTGATCGACACCCATCAGGGTCAAAACTTGCTTTATTTGCCCTTGGACAAGATCATGCAGTTGACCCAGCAAGGTGGGGGTGGAGGCGCCGCGGCGCCGGGTGGGACAGGTGGGTCAGGTTTTGCACCGCCATGGCCAAACAGCGCCAACAATTACTCAAACTCCTCCTCCAATGGTCCTTCTGGTGCTGCGGGCGGCTCGCCTCAGGGCTACACCGGGGTCTCTCCCAATGGGCCCCCCAATGCCAACGACTATGGCGCGATGGGTGCTGGCGGTGCGAGCGCAGATGTGCGCACGCGAGACATTCGCAATCACGAGCGTGACCGAGATGGTCGATAAGTCAACAGGTTGCATTTATGAATAAAATCGGTTTTTACATCTCCTCCGCGCTCTTGGGCTTGGCCATCTTGAGCTCCACTTTGTTTGTGGTTGACCAGCGTCAGTTTGGTGTGGTCTACGCTTTGGGTCAAATCAAGAGCGTGATCACCGAGCCGGGCTTGAATTTCAAGTTGCCCCCGCCGTTTCAAAACGTGACCTACATCGACAAGCGTCTATTGACGCTGGACAATGCGGATACCGAGCCCATGCTCACCGCTGAGAAGCAGCGCATGGTGATTGATTGGTTTGTCCGCTGGCGCATCACCGACCCCACGGACTTTATTCGACACGTGGGCCTTGACGAGCAAGCGGGTGCCATTCAGTTGTCCCGAGTGGTGAGGAATGCTTTTCAAGAAGAGATCAACAAACACACCGTTCAGGAGTTGTTGTCTGAAAAGCGCGAAACCGTCATGCAAGATGTGAAGGCCGAGGTGATTAAAAAAGTGCACGGCACCAAGTCATGGGGCATCGATGTGGTGGACGTGCGCATGACCCGAGCCGATTATGTCGACACCATCACCGAGTCGGTTTACCGCCGCATGGAGGCCGAGCGCAAACGCGTGGCCAATGAGTTGCGCTCAACCGGAGCGGCCGAGGGTGAGAAAATCCGCGCCGACGCCGATCGCCAACGCGAGGTGACCATTGCCAATGCTTACCGAGATGCGCAAAAGATCAAAGGCGAGGGCGACGCGATGGCGGCGAAACTGTATGCCGAGTCATTTGGCAAAGATCCACAATTTGCCCAGTTCTACCGCAGCCTTGAGGCTTACAAGGCCACCTTCAACAAAAAGTCAGATGTGGTCGTGCTCGACCCAAGCAGTGATTTCTTCAAGGCCATGAAAAGTTCGGGCTCAGGGGGTGGGGCTGGAGCTGGGGCTGGCGCCAAAAAATGATCCTCCCGCTCAATGGGTGGCTTGGTCACCAAGCCTGCTCGGCCGCGCTTGAGCCCAAGCCATTGCCCATGCCCATGCCCATGCCCTTACCTGTACCCGCGCTCGCGACCGCCCCCGTGCTCACCCCTCATCCTGGGTCTGTCAGTTGCTTGAGCTCATGAGCGTCTATGATGTCTGGCTGGCCCTGGCCTTGGTGTTGATTTTTGAGGGACTGATGCCCTTCATTTCGCCCAAGTCTTGGCGAAGTCTCTTTGAGCAAATGCTCACGCTCGAAGACGGTCAAATCCGTTTTTTTGGCCTGATCGTGATCGCACTCGGCTTGGCTCTTCTTCTCCTTTTGACCCTTTGAATGCGAGGCTGTTGTGTTCGAGGGACCCTGCACCTTGGGGGCCCAATGAACCCGGTCTTGGCGGTTAAAATGGACGGCTTTTTGTTTTCTTTCAAAAGAAGGTGAATTTTTCTTATGTCTAGCGCTTGGGTCTTGCCCGATCATGTCGCCGACGTCTTGCCCTCAGAGGCGAGACTGATCGAAGAGCTGCGCCGTCACTTTTTGGACGCCGCGCGCAGCTATGGCTATGAGCTCGTGGCCCCGCCCTTGATTGAGCACTTGGAGTCGCTCCTGAGTGGTACGGGGACTCACCTGGACTTGCAAACCTTCAAGCTCGTGGACCAGCTCTCGGGTCGCACCCTGGGGGTGAGGGCCGACACCACTCCGCAGGTCGCCCGCATTGATGCCCATTTGCTCAACCGCTCGGGCGTGTGTCGCTTGTGCTATTGCGGGCCGGTCTTGCACACCCGACCTGAGCGGCCCTATGCCACGCGTGAGCCCATGCAACTTGGGGCAGAGCTTTATGGTCACCTTGGACTTGAAGCCGATTTGGAGGTCTTGGAGTTGGCGCTCTCAGGCCTTCATGTCGCCCAATGCCAAGGCGTTTTGGTCGACTTCGGTCACGCCCAGGTGCTCTCGGGTTTGCTCGATGGGGTCGGCCTCGAGCCCGCGGCACTCAACGCCTTGCACCAAGCGGTCGCCTTGAAGGACGCTAGGGGTCTAGAGCAAGTTTGCCAAGAATCACAGCTCCCCGCATCGCTCACCCAAGCCCTGGTGGCCTTGGTCCATTTGCATGGNACCACAGAGGTGCTCACCCAAGCCCAGCGCGCCTTTGCGGCTTGGCCAAAGGTGCTGGAGGCCATCGCTCAGCTCGAGTGGTTGGTGTCGCACTTGAATGTCCCCGTGAGCATTGATTTGGCCCATGCCTCAGGCTACGCTTATTACAGTGGTGTGCGCTTTGCCATTTATGTTCAAGGGGCCAACGATGTCTTGGTGCGCGGTGGGCGCTATGACCAAGTGGGCGCGGTGTTTGGACGCGCCAGACCGGCCGTGGGTTTTAGCTTGGATTTGAAGGCCTTGGTCGATGTGGTCCCCAAGAGGCCCAGGCGCGCGGCCATTCGCGCGCCTTGGGGTGAGGACGCACAGTTAAGGCTCGCGGTGAGCGATCTGCGCGCCAGTGGCGAGACGGTCGTCTGTATGCTGCCCGGTGCAGCTTCTAAGCTCGATGAATTTGAGTGCGATCGCGAGTTAAGGCAGGTCTCGGGTGCGTGGTCAGTCGTGGTGCTTTGAGTGGGCCTGAAGCGCTCATTGAAACGCTCACCGAAGCGCACAACGATGTGCTTGCAGTGAGGATTGTTCGGCCAGGGCTGGGTTGGTTTTGATTCGGCTTGGGCTGACTTTGGATTTTTAATTTTTTGCTTTCTAAGATGAGGTTTTTTGTCATATGAACATCACCCGAGGTCGTAATGTTGTGGTTGTGGGCACTCAGTGGGGTGACGAGGGCAAGGGCAAATTGGTGGACTGGCTCACCGAGAGTGCGACAGCGGTCGTGCGCTTTCAAGGTGGTCACAACGCCGGGCACACCTTGGTGATCAAGGGCGTGAAAACAGCGTTGCACTTGATACCCAGCGGCATCATGCGCCCAGGCGTGAAGTGTTTCATTGGCAATGGTGTGGTCCTCAGTGTGCCCAAATTGCTCGAAGAAATTGCCGGTTTGGAGGCTGTCGGGGTGCAGGTGCGAGACCGCTTGCGCATCAGCGAGGCCTGTCCTTTGATTTTGCCCTACCACTCGGCGCTTGACATGGCCCGAGAGGCTTACCGTGAAAAGAGTGGTGTGCACAAAATCGGCACCACCGGCCGTGGCATCGGTCCGGCTTATGAGGACAAAGTCGCGCGCCGCGCCTTGCGCGTGCAAGACCTTGCCGACCCTGTGCGCTTCAAAGAAAAATTAGAAGAGAACTTGGCGCTTCATAACCACATTTTGACCACCGTGCTCAATGCACCGGCCGTGGACGCGCAGAGTGTCTACCGTGAAGCCATGGACTACGCCAAAATCATCGCTCCCATGGTGGCCGATGTCTCGCGTGAGCTCAATGAGATGCACAAAGCCGGGGGCAATATATTGTTCGAAGGTGCCCAAGGCACCTTGCTCGATGTTGACCACGGTACCTACCCGTATGTGACTTCGAGCAACTGCGTGGCCGGCAACGCCGCCGCGGGCTCGGGCGTGGGCCCAGGGCTTTTGCACTACGTGCTTGGCATCACCAAGGCCTATTGCACCCGCGTGGGTGGGGGGCCTTTCCCAACAGAGCTTGATTGGGAAAAACCTGGGACTGCGGGTTACCACATGGCCACCGTCGGCGCTGAAAAAGGCGTGACCACCGGGCGATCAAGGCGCTGTGGCTGGTTTGATGCAGCACTCCTCAAACGCAGCGCCCAGGTCAACGGTTTGAGCGGTCTGTGCATCACCAAGCTTGATGTCTTGGATGGACTCCAAGAGGTGCAGTTGTGCACACACTATCTGAGCCACGGCGAGGTCGTGGACCTCTTTCCGATGGGGGCCGACAAAATCGCCCAATGCCAACCGGTCTATGAAACGATGCCAGGCTGGAGTCGTCCAACCGCTGGGGTCACCGAGTTTGCCGACCTGCCCCCCGAGGCGCGTCACTACTTAAAGCGCATCGAAGATATTTGTGGTGTGCCCATTCACATGGTCTCCACGAGCCCAGACCGTGCCCACACCATGGTGCTCCAGCAGCCCTTTGTGGCCTGAGCGAGCGCTCGCGTTGATGTTTCTTGTTTTCTATTAATCGACCTCCAAAGGACCCCACCCCATGCTCACCGAAGACGGCAAACACCTTTATGTGTCCTATGATGAATACCACAATTTGATCGAAAAGCTCGCCATCAAAATCCATCAATCGGGTTGGGAGTTTGACAACATCTTGTGTTTGGCCCGTGGCGGTATGCGCCCAGGAGACATTTTGTCGCGCATTTTTGACAAACCCTTGGCCATCATGTCCACGTCTTCTTACCGCGCGGGTGCTGGCATGGTGCAAGGGCACTTGGACATTGCCCGCTACATCACCACACCCCAAGGCGAGATTGCGGGCCGGGTGCTTTTGGTCGACGATTTGGCCGACACCGGTCACACCTTGCAAGAGGTGGTGAAGTTGCTCAAGACCCAGTACGCGCCCATCACGGAGTTGCGCTCGGCGGTCATCTGGACCAAGGGTGTCTCCACCTTTGAGTGCGATTACTCGGTTGAGTTTTTGCCCACCAATCCGTGGATCCACCAACCCTTTGAGGGCTATGACAGCATGAGGCCTCAGCAGCTCTTGGACAAGTGGAAGGTCTAGCCAAGCCCCAAGGTGCATCAAAAGGAGGAGAGTCATGACCGCAATACCGGCAAATCCAGTCACGCCTGCCTTGCCTGCAGCGTCGACCCCCTTGATCCATCACCCTTACCGCGCGCCCGAGGGTTTTCTTGCGCCGCAGTTGCCCATTTACCAGGCCTCGACGGTCATCTTTCCCCATTTGAAGGCGCTGCGCTCTCGAGACTGGCGTGAGCGCGACGGCTACACCTATGGCCTGCACGGCACGCCCAGCACTTTCACCCTTGAGTCCCGGTTGGCAACACTCGAAGGGGGTGAGCACTGTACCCTGGCCCCGAGTGGTCTCTCGGCCATTGCCCATGTCAACTTGGCGCTCTTGTCGCATGGCGACGAGGTCTTGTTGCCCAGCAACGCCTATGGCCCGAGCCTGGCGCTGGCCAAGGGCGAATTGGCCCAATTTGGCATCACCCACAAGGTCTACGATCCGCTTGATTTGAGCAGTTTGAAGTCCTTGTTCACTGAGCGCACCCGCTTGGTGTGGCTTGAAGCGGCGGGCTCGGTCACCATGGAGTTTCCTGATCTCAAGGCCATGACTGCCCTGTGCAAAACGCACGGTGTGCTGAGCGCCTTGGACAACAC
>TBL_comb47_HYPODRAFT_10004765_pt1 | contig 15438 bp, 16 predicted proteins | sample TroBogypolimnion_40_FD_10682 | JGI IMG/M metagenome (IMG submission 10682)
AAGCGGGCTGTCAGCCCCACCAGCAAAGCGCCACCTCCTGCTGTCGTCAGCAGGAGGCGGCGCCTAGAGGGGGGGAAAGTCCGAGCCACGTCTGTGGTCATACATTTCAGTATATGGACGGGAGCCGCTGTTTATATCGTTGGGCTTTCCAAAGAAGCAAGAATCCCCCCGAATTTATTTTTGCTCAAGGCCTTGGTGGATGCGGCCCACCAGGCTCGGTCCTTCAAAAATGAGGGCGCTGTAGATCTGGGTCAGGGCTGCGCCATCCGCCAGGGCACCCTGCACATCCTCGGCGTTGCCCAGGCCCCCACAGGCTACGAGGGGCAGGCGGCCCCGAAGCGCGGTCAGGATCTGCCGCCGCACTTCCCGGGCCTTGGCCTTGAGCGGCGTGCCGCTGAGGCCGCCGGCGCCCTTGGCCTCCACGCGGGAGCGCAGCGGTTCCTCGACGATGCCCCGGTCCAGGGTGGTGTTGGTGGCAATGAGACCCGAGATACCTGAGGCCACTGCCACTTCCACGATGGCGTCGAGATCCTCCGGGGCCAGGTCCGGCGCGAGCTTGAGCAGCAGAGGCTGGCGGTCCATCCCCAGCTCGGAGCGTAGCTTGAGCATGCCCTCCAGCAGGGGCTTGAGGGCCTCAGGCGCCTGGAGGTTGCGGAGGCCGGGGGTATTGGGACTGCTCACGTTCAGGGCCACGTAGTCCACCCCGGGCGCGATGAGCCGGTAGGCGGCCCGGTAGTCGTCCAGGGCCTGAGCTTCCGGGGTCTCCTTGTTCTTCCCGAGGTTGCCACCCACCACGAGGCCCGCCGGGCGGTGGCGCAGACGGCCTGCAACGACGGCGGCGCCCTCGCTGTTGAAGCCCATGCGGTTGAGGATCAGCCCCGCGTCCGGGAAGCGGAAGAGGCGCGGCCTGGGGTTCCCAGGCTGGGGCCGGGGCGTGACTGTGCCGATCTCCACATGGCCAAAGCCCAGGGCTTTCCAGAGGGGAAGCAGGGTGGCGCCTTTGTCCAGGCCCGCCGCCAGGCCCAGGGGGGTGGGGAAGCTGAGGCCGAAGGCGTTGCGCCGCAGGTGGGCCGGGACTTCCGGCGACCGCAGGCGGGGCCATGCGCAAACGCGCTCGCCCAGCCAGAAGGCCAGGTTGTGGGCGGTTTCGGGATCAAGGCGGAAGAGCACTGGCCGTAGGGCGCCGTACAGATCCATCACTTCACCGTGATGGTGGCGATGAAGCGCACATCCGGGAAGTCCTCCCGGATCACTTCCACATGGTAGATGCCAGGCTTGGTGGGGGCTTGATAGAGTCCATCGACGGTGGTGATGCCGCCCTCGGCTTCCATCACGCGCCAGACCACGGGCTGTCGGAGATACCGTGCGTTCTCGGGGTAGTTGATCTCCGCCTGGAAGACCTGGGTGGCACCGGGGCTGAGGGTCAGGGCCACGGGGCGCAGGGTCAGGTGGGGGATGAAGGGCTCCGGCGGCGGAGGCGGCACGGCGTTTGGACTAGCGCAGGCCAGGACCAGCAGGAGGGCGGACGCGGACAGGATTCGGTTCAGCATGGGGATCCTAGACTCCAGACATCTCGACCACGTGGTCCATGACGAGGGGTGGTTCTGTGGCCGCCTGCACCTGCTCGCGGGTCACCCCCGGGGCAACCTCCACGAGGCGCAGCCCCTCCCGGCCCGGCACCAGGTCGATTACGGCCAGCTCTGTGATGATGCGGTGGACGCAGCGTTGGCCGGTGAGAGGCAGGTTGCATTTGCGCAGGACCTTGAAGGCCCCGTCCTTGGCGGTGTGGTCCATGACCACCACCACGCGCTTGGCGGCCGCCACCAGGTCCATGGCCCCGCCCATGCCCTTGACCATCTTGCCGGGGATCATCCAGTTGGCGAGGTTGCCCTCCATGTCCACCTGCATGGCGCCCAGGAAGCAGAGGTCGATCTTGCCCCCGCGGATCATGCCGAAGCTGTCGGCGCTGTTGAAGAAACTGGCCCCCGGAGCTGCCGTCACGGTCTGCTTGCCCGCGTTGATGAGGTCCGCATCCACCTCCTCGGCCGTGGGGAAGGGACCAATGCCCAGCAGGCCGTTCTCGCTCTGGAGAATGACCTCCATGCCTGGGGGAATGACGTTGGCGATAAGGGTCGGGATGCCGATCCCCAGGTTCACGTAGTTGCCCTCGCGCAGCTCCTGGGCGGCGCGGCGGACGAGCTGATCGCGGGATAACGCCATTCACACCTCTGGGACCACCCAGGATAACCCAGGGGATGACCCAGGCCCTGGGGACCACTCAGAACACACGAAAGGCCTGGAATATGGCGCAGGACCAACCCTGACCGCCGGACCCGCTGGAGGCCAGGCTGGCACCCACTCGCCCCGTGGAGGTGTGCCACTGGCCCTCCACCTGCAGGAACCAGACCTGGCCAATTGGCTGGCCCGTGGGGCCCCGCTCCAGGTGCACCACCCGCACCTGGCCGTGACCCTCCAGGGGCAGAGGCAGGCCCAGGTCCATACACTGGGCGGCAGCGGGGCCGAAGGCCGCGCCCAGTGGATCCCCGTGGTTGGAGAAGCCCGCCAGGTAGCTCGGGCGGGCGGGGGAGAAGGCGCCTGCAAACGCCGAGTCTGCGGCTTCCAGGCCCAGGTCCCAGCCCTCCCAGACCAGTTGGAGGCCCACGCGGTCGCGTCCGGGACTCAGGGCCAGACCGCTACCCTCCGGCGTGCCCAGGCGGCTCAGCAGCAGGGAGGCGCCCCGGGCGTGCAGGGAGCGGGCCAGGTCCGGCAGGCGCAGGCGCAACTCGATCAGGGTTTCGGTCCGGGCTGCTGCAGCTGGTGCCGATGGGCCCGAGGCATCGCGTCCACCGTCCATCGCCACGGCGCCGAGGCTGACTTCCAAGTTCAGGCTGAAGCTCTCCCGCAGCAGGACCCCCCAGAGGCTGGGCTTCTCCAGGCCAAGGCCTGAAGCCTGGGCCTGGAGCCGGGCCGAGCGATCGGGTATCCAGGCGGGCAGCTCACTGCCCTGGGTCAGCTCTCCTGCGAAGGCCTCGACGTGCCAGTGTCCAACCGGGAAGGGCAGTTCCGCGGTCCGCAGCGAGAGCCGTGGGAAGGCGCGGGCGCTGTCCCCCAGCAGCTCCCCGCCCAGGAGACCGGAGCCCCAGGCCAGGGGCCTCTGCTCTAGGGCCACCCGCCACCCGGACTCGGCCTGATAGGCCAGGGCCGCCCGCTGCAGCAAGCCTGAAGCGCGCCCCGCCTCCCGCAGCCCTACCATTGTGGCCGACGCGGACCAAGGACCGCTCACCAGGCGGCCCTGCAGACCCAGGCCCCAGCCGCGGGTGCCGGTGCCTAAACCTTCGTCGCCCACCAAGGGCGTGGGGGATCCTCCGCCCTCTGCGCCGCCCCAGCCCACCTCCAGCGAGGGAATGCCCGGTGGCTCCTGGGGCGGATCCCCGGCGGTCCAGTCCAGCCGAGCCCGGCGCAGGGCCGCCGCCCCGTCCTGGAGCACAGGGGCCTGGGCCGTCGCAGGGAGCACCACAGCAAGGGCCAGAAGGAGGGTGCATTTCACGGCTTCAGGACCCGGATGCTCTCGATGCGGGCGCCCAGTTCTAGCTCATCGAGGAGCTTCAGAGTCTGATCGGGATGCTCCACTTCGCCCAGGCGGGTGTAGCGACCCGTGAGGTGGGGCGTGGCATTGGTGGTAATGAAAAACTGGCTGCCGCCAGTGTCCTTGCCGGACAGGGCCATGCCCACGCTGCCGGGGCCGTACCAGGTCAGGCTGTCCTCGCAGCGCATGGAGTAGCCCGGCCCGCCGTCCATCGTGTCCACGGGAGAGCCCATCTGCACCACGAAGTCCGGCACCACCCGGGGCACGCGGCGGCCGTCGAAGGCGTGACGGCGGGCCAGGAGCACAAGGTTGGCGACGTTCATCGGGGCGACCTTGGGGTCCAGCTTGAGCGTGAAGCTGCGCTTCCCGCTGAGGGAAACCCGCAGGCGCACAGGGTGCCCGCGCTGGGCCAGGCGGGTGGCTTCTTGCAAAATGGCTCGGTCGGTGGGCGTGGGATTGGGCGCGGCGGGCCACGGGGTCTGGGGATCCAGCTTCACCAGGGCCCTATAGGCCTCGGTGCGGCAGGCCCAGTCCGGGTGCTGGAGCCAGGGCAGGAGCTGGGCCCTTTGCGCGTCTGGATTGAGCTTCCAGCGGGCATAGCTCTGGATGAGGGTCTGCTGGGCGTCGAAGGGTGGGTCATCCCATGTGCGCCGGGTGAGGACCTCCAGGTCCTCAGGGGCTGCGGGCAGGTCCTCGATGGCGGCGGCCCGGGCAATGCTGTCAGAGCCTGAGAGCAGGCGGGCCCGCAATGCGTCCGCGGCCTCGGGGGCCTGGCGCCGCAGGGCGGGCAGCAGGGCAGCCTGGAGGGTGGACTGGGAGAGGCCCATGGGGGACTGAGCCCGCAGGGCGCTTTGCAGTGCGGGCAGCGGCGTGGGGCACTTGGCGAGGCCCTGGAGGCCGTACCAGGTGGCCAGGGGATCCGTGGCACAGGACCAGGGGGCGCCTTCCGTGGGGAAGGCCTCTGCGGGCGCAGGATTGGGGAGGCCTTCCGCCAGGCGGGAGAGGATACCCACGCAGGACTGCTCCAGCACGGCCGCGCTGGGGGCCCTGAGGCCCAGGCGCGCCCAGATCGGCGAGGCAGGACTCAGGCTGCGGAGGCCCTGGAGGCCCAGCTCCCGCCGTCCCTCCCAGGGGGTGCGGTTCCAGGCGTCCAGGAGCGCCAGGAGGCTACCCGGCGTCGCGGGGATGGGCGGCAGCAGCTTGGCTTCTTTTCCGGCCAGCACCAGGCGCAGTCGCGCGGCCTGGGCCCGCACGGGGTCGCCCTTTCCGACCCGGTCCAGGGCCGCCAGGAAGGCACGCAAGTCCGCCGTTACCTCGGCGCCGTTGAGGCGGGCGGTGGCGATGGCGGACTCCAGGTGCAGGTTCCGGGGCCAGGTGGTGGCTGACCGGGCGCGAAGTCCGGCCAGGGCCTCCAGGGCCCGGGGGCTCTTCAGGCGGTTCAGTAAGAAGAGGGCCGTGAAGCGCTCCTGGGGGCTGCGGGCCTCTCGCGCCTTGGCCTCCCAGGCGGGCAGGGTGGGTTTCTCCAGTTCCGGGGGCAGGAGGTCCGGCGTGCCCGGAGCACCGATGCGCAGGAGGCTGCGCTCTAAGCGGGCGCGATCCGCCGGGGGCAGGGCGGATTTTTGGGCCTCGGTCCAGGTCAGGGGCTGTCGGGCCCATTCGGCCTCGATGGCGGCGTAAGCATCGAAGTGGGGCGCCTGGGCGAGCAGGGGCAGACTCAACAGGCCAAGCAGGCGGCGCATGGGGACCTCAGGGATGCTCCATGCTAGTGCACCTCGCCTGAAACACCTGGGCCACAGTGGGCAGCGCCCAGAAATGGAGGTCCTATGGGAAGATGGACCCATCTGGATCGCTGCGGGGGGTTGGGTGGATATCAAGGGTGTGGTTCTGGCTGGTGGTACGGGCTCGCGCCTGTTCCCGCTCACGAAGGTGACGAACAAGCACTTGCTGCCCGTGGGCGAGGCGCCCATGATCTGGCATCCCCTTTGGAAATTGGCCGAAGCTGGCATCACGGAGATCCTCATCGTCACGGGCACGGAGCACATGGGCGACGTGGTGGCTCTGATGGGTTCGGGCAAGGACTTCGGCTGCCGCTTCACCTACAAGGTGCAGGACGAGGCGGGCGGCATCGCCCAGGCCCTGGGGTTGGCAGAGAACTTCGCGGGGGGCTCGCCCATCTGCGTGATCCTCGGCGACAACATCTTCCAGGACAGCCTCAAGGCCGAGGTGGAGGCCTTCTCTAAGCAGGGCCAGGGCGCCCGCATCCTGCTGAAGCCCGTTGAGGATCCCCAACGCTACGGCGTGGCTGAGGTCGTGAATGGCAAGGTCCTCAGCATCGAGGAGAAGCCCAAGGCCCCCAAGTCGAACCTGTCGGTGACGGGTATCTACTTCTACGACACCACGGTCTTCGACATCATCAAGACCGTGAAGCCCTCGGGGCGCGGCGAGATGGAGATCACGGACGTGAACAACACCTACATCGAGCGCGGGCAGATGACCTCCGGCACCTTCCAGGGCTGGTGGACGGATGCGGGCACCTTCCCGAGCCTGGCTCAAGCGAACGAACTGGCCATCCAGGAAAGCGCCCCGTTTCCCCAGACCAAGGGCAGGAGCTAGCCATGGCATTCAAGAAGGGCCCCATCGAGGGCGTCGCCATCGTGCCCTTTCGCAAGTTCGTGGACGAGCGGGGCTGGTTGGCGGAGATCTTCCGGCATGACGAGCTCCCCGCCTGGTTCCGCCCCGAGATGTCCTATGTGAGCGTCACCAACCCAGGTGTGCTGCGCGGCCCCCACGAGCATGTGGACCAGGCGGACCTCTTCTGCTGGGTGGGCCCTGGCGACTTCAAGTTGACCCTCTGGGACAACCGCCCAGACAGCCCTACCTACCTGAGCCGCATGGAAGTGGCCATGGGTGGGAACAACCCCGGTTCGGCGCTAATCCCCAAGGGGGTGGTGCACTGCTACCGCTGCATCAGCCATGAGCCAGGCTTCGTAATCAACTGCCCGGACCAGCTCTTCATGGGCCAAGGCAAGGCGAGTCCCATCGATGAGATCCGTCACGAGGATGATCCCCAGAATCCGTTTGTGCTGGACGAGCTGGCGCGTCGGGTGCACGCCTGATGCGAGTGCTGGTCACCGGTGGTGCCGGTCAGCTGGCCCATGCCATTCGCCTGATCTGGGCGGAGCATGAGTTGGTGATTCCGGCCGAGTCGGAGTTGGACCTCAGCCGCCCGGAATCCATCCAATCAGTCGTTTCCTCCGTGAAGCCTGATGTGCTAGTGAATTGCGCGGCCTTCACGCAGGTGGATCGCTGTGAGTCCGAGGCGGCCCTGGCGCGGCTCATCAACGCCACGGCCGTGGGCTGGCTGGTGGAGGCCTGCGAAGCCCAGGGGGCGATGCTGGTTCAGATCAGCACGGACTATGTCTTTGACGGCACGGCCACCCGCCCCTACAACGAGGACGACCCCACGAATCCCACCTCGGTCTATGGCCGCACCAAGCTGGAGGGCGAGCGCCAGGCGGCCCGGTGCAGTCGGCACCTCATCGCCCGCACCAGCTGGCTCTACGATGCCTGGGGCAAGAACTTCCTCAACACCATGGTGAACGCCGCCAACCAGGGACGTTCGCTGCGCGTGGTGGACGACCAGCGCGGCGCCCCCACCACCTGCCGGGCCTTGGCCCGCCAGCTCAAAGTGGCCGCCGAGCAGCAGTGGCAGGGCATCGTGCACACCACCTGCCAGGGGGAGACCACCTGGTACGGCTTTGCCAAAGCGATCTTCGAGGCCAAGGGCATGCAAGTGGACCTCAGCCCCTGCACCACCGCCGACTACCCCACCCCCGCCACCCGCCCAACCTATTCGGTTCTGGATGGCAGCCGCCGGGCTACCCTCGGCACCGATCTCATGCCTCACTGGCACGAGGCCCTATTGAATGTGGTTCAGCGTCCAGAGCCTTAGCCTTTCGTTTTTCTCTTTCTGCTTTTCTTGGTGTCTTGGCGTCTTGGTGGTGATCTTTTCTTTATTCTCTAAGGTGAGTGCTTATGTCTGAAACCATTCTCATCACCGGCGGCGCTGGCTTCATCGGCAGCAATCTGGTCCACCGCTGGAATCGCAACCATCCCCAGGACCGTGTGGTGGTCCTTGACAAGCTGACCTACGCCGCGGACCGCAGCCAGATCGACGGCCTCGAGGGTGTGGAACTGGTGGTGGGCGACATCCAGAACCTGGAGCTGGTCCGACACCTCATCGAGACGAACGGCATCAAGAAGGTCTTCCACTTGGCGGCGGAAAGCCACGTGGACCGCAGCATCACGGGGCCCGGTGCCTTCATTCAGACCAATGTGGTGGGCACCTTCTCCATGCTGGAGGCGGCCCGTCAGGCCTGGGCGGGGCAGGGGGACTGCCGGTTCCTCCACATCAGCACCGACGAGGTCTACGGCTCCCTGGGCGAGACGGGCAAGTTCCACGAGGAGCTGGCCTACGCGCCCAACAGCCCCTACAGCGCCTCCAAAGCTGGCAGCGACCATCTGGTGCGGGCCTACCACCACACCTACGGACTGAACACCGTCACCACCAACTGCTCCAACAACTACGGCCCCCGGCAGCACCCGGAAAAGCTCATCCCCCTGGTCATCACCCGCTTGGTGAAGGGCGAGGCCATTCCCATCTACGGCGACGGCTTGAACATTCGCGACTGGCTCTACGTGGAGGACCACTGTGCCGCCCTGGAGACAGTCATGCTCAAGGGCCTGGCCGGTGAGACCTACTGCGTTGGCGGGGACAACGAACGGACCAACCTGGAATTGGTTGACCTGCTCTGCGAGCTGGTGGACCAGCACCTGGGCCGCCCCCAGGGCACGGGCCTGAAGCAGAAGACCTACGTCCAGGACCGGGCCGGGCATGACCGGCGCTATGCCATTGATGCCACCAAGATCAGGACCCAGCTGGGGTTCTCGGCGCAGATCGGGTTTGCCGAGGGCCTGCGCAGGACGGTGCAGTGGTATCTAGACAAGGCCTAAGGCTCGGTGCGTAAGACACGCCTGCGGTGCTCGGGTTCAGGTCCCGTGAGCATATCCCACGAGGAAGCGCGCCAGCACCGAGACCATGCGGCCCAGATCCTTGGCGCTGAGGGACTTCGTGCCAAGGGCCAGCTTCCAGTAGGCCCAAGCCTCGGCTTTCTGGCCCGCCCTCAGGGCGTGCTTGGTGGCGTAGTAGTAGGCCCGAAATAGGGCCGCCTTCGCGGTGCGCACCTGGCCCCCGGTGCCGACCTGTTGGGCAAGCGCCAGGAGGTCGAGGCGGCATTGGAGTTCCCCGTCGATCATGGCCTTGTGGTTCCGGCTGGTGCCACCGGGATGCACCCGGTACCGCACCAGGGGGCGGTCGACGTACCCGAAGGTGTGGTGGGCGGCCACCTGGCCCCAGAGCAGCCAGTCCTCGCAGAGCCGTCCGACGGCGAAGACCAGACTGCTGAGCGGAACGACGACCGTGTCGATCAGGACTGAGGAACAGCATATCCCGTTGGCCTCCAGGAGCGTCTCGAAGGCGGGGCCTTGAACCTTCAGCCAGCGCTCCTGGGGAGGGCAGGGAGCCCCCTTGGTATCGATGTCCTGCACACCCGTGTGCACGAAACCGATGCCCCCGGACTGGAGCACCTCCAACTGGGCCTCCAGCTTCCCGGGCTCCCAGATGTCATCCGAATCCAGGAAGGCCATGTACCTTCCCCTGGCCAGGGCGAGGCCATGGTTCCGGGCGGCGGAGGCTCCCGCGTTCTCTTGCTGGATCAGCCGGATGCGCGGGTCCCGCTGAGCCCAGGCCTTGGCCAGGTGCGGGGTGGTGTCCCGGGAACCATCGTCAACGACCAGAACCTCCAGGTCCCCCATGGTCTGATTTACGGCGGACTGCAGCGCGGCGTCCAGGTACGCGGCTGCGTTGTAGGCGGGCATGATGACGGAGACGAGGGGGGAGTCGGTCATGGCGGGCTGCCTAGAATTTCCGCGACACGGACATGAGCAGGTTGTGTCCTGTCTGGGTCTCCTCGGCGAAGTGTAGGTGGCGCTCCTTCATGAAGGCATAGCTCAGACCGGCCTCAACCTGATTCCCGAGGCGGAAGCGGGCCGAGGTCTCAGCATGGAAGAACGTATTGTTCTGGGGAGGCCATAGGCCCGGGTGAGCAGCGGCCCAGGCATTCGGCTCATCGCGGAAGGCACGCGTGGCTGAGGTCAGCATGAGGCGAAAGGAGGCCCGGTCCCCGGGGTTCCAGTCGGCCGTGAGGACGCGCGTGTAGAGGTTGCCTCCGAACATCAGGCCCAGGGCGTCGCCATAGCGGGAGTGGCCGGAGACGAATTGTCCATGCTCGTAGGTCTGGTAGTAGGTGGCGATGTTCGTGTCGTCGGGGGCGGTGAACCGGTACTCCCCGCCCAGGGCCCAGTGGGGCCAGAGGATCTGAAAGCCCAGGCCCTGGGTGGGGGGCATGAGGCTGGGGACGCTTGCCCAACGGTCGTTCACCCAGACCTTCTTGCCGAAGTGCTGGGCGATGAACTTCGTGTCCTTCCAGCCGGCCTCCAGGGGATTGCGGAAGAAATCCTTCCACTGCCAGTTGAGGTTCTCGCCAGATCTCGCGTAGTAGACATAGGCGCCCCGGGCCTCCAGCCACGTGGCCAGTTCCGGAAGGCGGAACCGGATCTCGGCCGCGGCGAGGGCGTTGCTGGGACCCGTGCCATTGAGCGTCCCCGTGGGATGGTTAGGGTCTCCAGAGGCCTCGGCCTTGAGGATGTTCCCGCTGCCCAGGGCGGTCAGGAAGTAGTCGCCAAGACTCAGGCCTCGCATGGTGTTGGTGCCATCGGGGTTGGTGCCCCCCCACATATTGGCCCAACCGAACTGGAACTCCACCCGCTCGCCGAATTCCGCGACCAACCTGTAGCCGCTGAGGAAGGGGCGCTCGATGTCTCCGCCTCTGGCCTTTATTTCGGCCAGGTCGTAGGCGTAGCCCGCCTGCCAGACCGGCACCTGTCGTTGGCCTTCCACGCGTCCGAGGAAGGTCTCGAAGCGCCACTGCCCGAAGGTAACCTCGCCCACGGTGGGGTTGAAGGTCCGGGACTGGAGGCTGAGGCGGGGGAAGGTTTCGGCGGAGGTGCCGAAAAGGTGGCCTCCCGAAGGACCGTAGCCCCACTTCAGGGGGGTCTGTTCCAGGGCCAGGCGCCAGCCCCCGGGAGTGATGAAGCTGATGGCACCGCTGTGAAGCCGGCCCAGGGCTCGGCCCTGGGGATCCCGAAGGGCGAGAAGGGTGGCCTCAGCTTCGAGTCGGCCCCACTTGGCCGAGCCGTGGAACATGAGGCCCGAGCCCAGCTGGGCCGTACCCAGGCCGAGGCCTTCAGAGAGGGGGACCCGGAGTGTCGGCATGGATGAGTCGATGCCGAAGGCCCCGGCTTCGGTGAGGCGCAGGTGGTCTTCGGTGGGGGAGGTCGGCGGGCCCGGCCGCTCGGAGGGGGCAAGGGCCCAGGCGAGCTCTTCCCGGCGCAGAGCCTCGGCCCCATCGCTCAGCAGGGGAGCCTGGGCCTGAAGCCAGCCGGCCGCGAGCAGGAGTGGGAGCAGAGTGGAGGGCCGACGCATCAGCCCAGTCTACCTTCAGATACGTTTCTGAAGGTCAGACAAGGGACGCTTCCTGGCAGAGTCCCTGGTGCCGCCTGGGTCGCAGGTTTCGGCTGTTAACATGCTCCAGAGGCCGCCCATGCTCTACGATTCCCCCTCCACCTTCGGTCGCAGTTTTCGCATCCTCACCTTCGGTGAGAGCCACGGGGCTGGGGTCGGCGTGGTCATGGATGGCGTGAAGCCGGGTCTGCCCTTCGATCTGGAGGCCATCCAGAAGGAGATGGACCGGCGACGGCCGGGCCAGTCGGACCTGGTGACGCCCCGCTCTGAAGGTGACCGGGTCCAGGTCCTGAGCGGGGTCTTCGAGGGCAAGACCACGGGGCATCCCATCGCCATGGTGGTCTTCAACGAGAACCAGAAAAGTGGTGACTACAAGGCCATCTCCGACCTGTTCCGGCCCGGCCATGCGGACCTCACCTACGATCGCAAGTACGGCATCCGCGATCCCCGGGGGGGCGGGCGCAGCAGTGGCCGCGAGACCCTGGCGCGGGTGGCGGCGGGGGCCTGGGCCAAGCAGCAGTTGGCTACCCTGGGGGTCACGGTGCGGGGCTTCAACCGGGAGATCGCCGGCATCGCAGGCGCCAGCGTGGACTGGGACTTCGTGGAGACCAATCCCCTGCGCACCGCGGACCCGGAGGCCTTTCCCGTCCAGCGCGCCGCCGTGGAGGCTGCCCGGGCTGAGGGTGACAGTGTGGGCGGCATCTGCGAGGTCTGGATCGAGGGCCTGCCCATCGGCCTGGGCGATCCGGCCTTTGGCAAGCTGGACGGCCTGCTGGCCCTGGCCTGCATGTCCATCGGCGCTGTGAAGGGTGTGGAGCTGGGGGCGGGCTTTGCCAGTGCCCGGCGCCGGGGCAGCGAGAACAATGATCCCCTGAGCCCCGAGGGGCCCCTGAAGAACGATGCGGGCGGCACCCTCGGCGGCATCAGCACCGGAGCTCCTGTGGTGGTGCGTCTGGCGGTGAAGCCCACCAGCTCCATCACCCGCAGCCAGAAGACCATTGATCGTGAGGGTCGCGCCGCGGAGATCGCCACCCATGGCCGCCACGACCCCTGCATCGCCCCGCGCATTGTGCCCGTGGCCGAGGCCATGTGCGCGCTGGTGATCTACGACGCCTGGCTCACCCAGCAGTCCCTGCGGGGTGACCAGATCAGTCCAGTCCCAGAGTGGGACTGGGATGCCGTGGAGGCGCTGTTCCCCCGGTAGATGGTTACATGTGATGGCAGCCACTTTCGGATGGGCATGACGAAGCGATGACCGAGCCGGAACGCGACCGGCCGATCATGAAATTTCCTATGGAACCCGTGCTCCTCAGCTTCCACGCCCCTGTCCACGATCTCGACGTGGTGGCGCAGCATGTGGTGCGTGACGGCATTCCGAGCCACCTGCGGGACTGGCAGCAGCGCAGTGGGGCTCGGGAACTGGTCTACCTGGCTACTTGTCAGCGGGTGCTGTGGATGGTCTGGGGCGGCGAGGCCGAGGCCATCGATCCAGGGCCGGGCGCAAGGAGGTACGAAGGCGAGGAGGCCTGGTGCCACCTCCTGGCCATGTCTGCGGGGCTGGAGTCCGCGAACCTCGGCGACCGCGAGATTCCCGGCCAGCTCAAAGACGCCCTGGTACAGGCCCGCGAAGTGGGCAGCGCCGGTGACGAAGCCCAGACCGCCCTGGAGGATGTGATCCGTGAGGGCCAGCGCCTGCGGTCCAGGCTGGGGCTGGCGGACGGCAATGTCAGTGTGGCCACGGTGGCACTCAAGCACCTGGTGGAAGGACTGCCCGGGGGCGCCTCCGTGGCCCTGGTGGGCGTGGGCCCCATGACCCAGTACCTGGCCGAACGCCTGCCGGAACGGGGCTTTCAGGTGGTGGTGGCGAATCGCACCCGCAGCAAGGCCCACGATCTGGCCGATCCCCTGGGCCTGGCCACGGTGGATCTGAGCCAGCTGCGCCACGATCCGGCTGGCTATGACGCCATCGTCACCGCCACGGCGGCCCCGGAGCCTCTCTTCACCCTGGAGGCCTGGCAATCGCTCAAGCGACCCATCCTGCGCATCCTGGACCTGGCCCTGCCGCCGGACTCGGAGCCCGGACTGGAGCAGCTGCCCTGGGTGCACCGCATCGACCTGAACGCCTTCCTGGCCCAGACCGCCACGGCCCGCGCCCTGCGCGCCGAGGCCGCACAGAAGGCCGAGCCCTTCCTGGTAGGTGCCGCCCGCCGCCTGCGCCAGCGCTCTCTGACCCGGGCCCGCAAGCGGCACATGGCTTCGGCCCAGGAGCGGCTCGATTCCGCCTGGGCAGCCTTGGAGGCCGAAGTGGGCGCTCTGGAGGACTCCATGCAAGGTCTTGATGAAGCTCAGCGTGAGGCCCTCAAAGAAATCCTCAGCCGGGGCCGCACCCTGGCCTTCCGCGCCTTGGTCCAGACCCAGCCCAAGGCCAGCCCCATTCCTGACAACAATGAAGAGGCGGTCAACCCATGAGAACGCAGCAGGAGCGGAGTTCCACTTTGGCGCAGCCGAAGCCCGCAGGGTGCGGCACAGGAGGTGCCGCATGAGCACGAAACATGTCACCGTCGCCACCCGGGGCTCCGCCCTGGCCGTGGGTCAGGCCGAACCTCTGGTGCGGTTCCTGGAAGCCCGGGGCTATGAAGTCTCCTGGCGCAAGTTCTCCACCTCCGGCGATCAGTGGCTGCAGGGCCCCCTGGACAAGCAGGTGGGCGGCGGCTTCTTCACCAAGGAGCTGGAAGACGCCATGGCCGCAGGCGCGGCGGACCTCCTCATCCACAGCCTCAAGGACGTCTCCCTGGAGCGGCCGGTGGGCATCGTTCCCGCCTGCATCCCCCACCGTGAGGATCCCGCTGATTGGCTGGTGCTGCGGCCGGACGCCCCCGCTGACATGATGATCGGCACCAGCGCCGTGCGTAGGGAGCGGGTGCTCAGCCAGCTCTTCCCCCAGGCCCGCTTCACCTGGATCCGCGGCAACGTGCAGACCCGCCTACAGCGCGTTCGTGACGGCGTCCTGCGGGACGCCCCCCTGCACGGCACCTTGCTGGCAGCGGCGGGGCTCAAGCGCCTGGGCCTGGACCTCAGCGGGCTCACAGTCCGCCCCCTGCTGCCCACGGAGCTGCCCTCGGCGCCGGGGCAGGGCGCCCTGCTGGCGGAGGCCCGCGCCGATCGCCCTGACCTCGTCGAAGCTCTTTCCGAAATGCACGATGCCCTCACGGCCCGCTGCGTCACCCTGGAGCGCCAGGTGCTGGCGGGCATCGGGGGCGGCTGCCAGCAGCCCCTGGGCGCCCTGGCAACGCCCCAGGCCGACGGCAACCTCCTGCTCCAGGTGGCCTATGCCCCCGAGGGTGAGCTGCGGCGCGCCGAGGCCTGCGGCTATGACGACGCGGTGCTCCTGGCCACGGTCCTGAAGGGCATTGGCCTGGCATGATGGCGGCAGCCCCCCGACCCCGCTTGGCGCTGGCAAGGCCGGCCCAGCATCCCCTCGCGGGCTTGGTCCGCAAGGCGGGGTGGCAGCCCATTCCCTACTCGTTCACCAAGCTGCAGCCCACCCAGGCGCCGCCGCCGGTGCCCATCGGCGAGGTGGCCGCGTTGCTGCTGCTGAGTCCCTCTGGGGCTCGGGTAGCCTCCTCGGCCCTGCCCGCGGGGACCTGCTGCCTGGCCCAGGGCGCAGGCACCGCCGAGGCCCTGGGCCGCGAGGACCTGGATCTCCACCTGCCCCAGGAGGCCCGGGCCGAGGCCCTCTGGAATCTGCTGCAGGAGCGCTTTCCTGAGGGCGGTGACTTCATCCTCGTGCGGGGTGAGCGCAGCCGTGAATACCTCGAAGAGACCGCCGCTGGCACGGCCTGGCGCCTCCACGCCTGGATCACCCACCGGGAGGCCGCACGGGATCCATTTCCGCCTCTGCCTGAGGTCGAGGCGGTGCTGGCCCTCAGCCCCTTTCAGGCGGAGTTGCTGGCGCCCCTGACTGCGCACTTGACCCGCTTCGCCTGGGGCAGCGGGGCCAAGGCGGCCTTCGCCCGCTGCGGCGCCCCGGCCACGGCCCACTGCGAACCCAAACCCAGTCTGCTCTGGGCCATGCTGGCCCAGTTCCTGGCATCTCAAGAGCACCCGAAGGAGGAGTCCCCATGTTGAACCGCTCCCGCCGCCTCCGCACCAGCCTGGCCATGCGCAACCTCGTGGCCGAGACCGACCTCCGGCCCCGGCACCTGATCCA
>TBL_comb47_HYPODRAFT_10004766_pt1 | contig 15437 bp, 12 predicted proteins | sample TroBogypolimnion_40_FD_10682 | JGI IMG/M metagenome (IMG submission 10682)
TCTAAAAATGCTCCGACTTCAGTTATCAGAAACAAAGCCATTGAATTGGGAATGCGCACAATCCGCGAAGACGGATTGCAAGCCATTATCAACGGCGAAGCCACAGTTGATGAAGTTCTCAGATATACAACAGCATAATCCGGAAAAAGGAGGCTTTTTATGGCAATTGACATGACTGAATTGTTGCAGTTGGTTGTGGATGAAGGAGCCAGTGACCTGCATATTGAAGTAGGCGCCGCCCCCATGGTCAGGCTGCATGGAAGCCTGACGCCGCTGGATGTTCCGACCCTTACGCCTGATGACACGGAGCGAATGGTAAAATCAATTGCCTCAGAAAGCCAGATGCAACAAATTCAGCAGGTCGGAACTGTTGACTTCGGTTTCGGTTTTGGCGAAAAAGCCCGTTTCCGCGTAAGCGCATTCAAACAGAAAGGCCATTTTGGCACGGTTCTCCGCCAGATTCCAAGCAAACTTCTCACGCTTGAGCAAATCGGGTTGCCCAATAACATCAAGGATCTCCTTTACCGGCCGCGCGGCATGGTTCTGGTTACCGGCCCTACCGGCAGCGGCAAAAGTACGACTCTTGCATCCATGATCAATATCATTAATACGGAGCGGGACTGTCATATCGTTACGGTTGAAGACCCGATAGAATTTTATCACCAGCATAAGCGCAGCATGGTGATTCAGCGTGAAATCGGCGTTGACACCCCAAGTTTCAAGGAAGCGCTGAAACGTTCGCTGCGTCAGGACCCGGACATTATTATGGTCGGTGAAATGCGCGACCTGGAAACCATGGAAGCCGCAGTTTCAGCGGCGGAAACCGGACACCTGGTTTTTGCAACCCTGCATACGACCGGGGCCGCCAGGACAGTTGACCGTATTGTGGATGCGTTTCCGACTAATCAGCAGGCACAGATCCGTACTCAGTTAGCCTCTTCCCTGCTGGCGGTCATTTCCCAGGTGCTTTTGCCGAGACAGGATAAGCCAGGCCGGGTGGCGGCATTTGAAATAATGGTGTCCACGCCGTCGATTCAAGCGCTTATACGTGACAGTAAAACGTTCCGCATAACCTCGGAGCTGCAGACAGGCGCAAAATATGGAATGAATACTCTTGATTCGCATCTGATGGATCTTTATATGAATAAAGTAATCTCATATACAGAATTGATTACCGCGGCTCAAGATCCCGAGAGCATCACGGAAAAACTTCAAAGCAGAAAATGACTGCGTTTGATTTTTGTCCGTTTAGGGGTTCTAATAATAGTATGTGATTTTTTTGAAGAATATGCATAAAATCAGTTTATAACTTATTACAGGAGGAAATATGCCGCTTTTCCTATATACAGCGATGGACGCTTCCGGAAAAGAAAAGAAGGGCAAAATCGACGCTCCGGCCGAAGACGCCGCCGCGGTCGAACTTAAAAAGCAGGGCCTTTTCATTACGATGATTAAGCCTGCTAAAGGCGCCCCCAAAGAAAAGCAGAAAGAAGCAGCTTCCGCCCCCGGCGCCAAGAAGAAAAAAGGGTTTGACCTGAATATTTCTATCGGCACGCCGGTTATCAAACGAAAAGACCTGACTATTTTCACTCGCCAGTTGGCGATTCTGCTGGATGCCGGACTGCCCCTGATCCGTTCGCTCAGAACGCTCGAAAAACAGTCTAAAAATCCGATATTGAAACAGATTCTTGGAGCTTCCGCCGACTCTGTGGAAAGCGGTTCCACTTTCTCCGAAGCGTTGTCGCAGCATCCGAAATCTTTCGATAAACTTTACTTGAACATGATTCGTGCCGGAGAAGCCGCCGGCGCCATGGAAGTAATTCTCAACCGCCTGGCGGTATTTATGGAAAAGGCGGCGAGGATCGCCGGCAAGGTTAAATCCGCGTTGATTTACCCGACCGTGGTTTTCTCTATCGCGATGCTGGTTACATCCGGCCTGATGATTTTCATCGTTCCTAACTTTAAAAAGATATTCGACGAACTGCTGGCCGGCGAACCGCTTCCGGAACTGACCCAGTTTGTTATGCTGATCAGCAAGATTCTGCAGGAGCAGATATGGATATTCGGCGTCCTTATCGCCGCATTATTCGTGGCATATAAAATCACCAACAAAACTAAAATGGGCAGATACGGCATTGACTGGGTAAAGTACAATATGCCGCTGTTCGGACCGATCATCTCCAAAACCGCGATCTCCCGTTTCTCCAGAACGCTGGGCACCCTGATGTCTTCCGGCGTTCCGATTCTTAATGCGCTGAATATTATTAAGGAAACCGCCGGCAATGAAGTGGTTTCAAGCGCTGTCGCAAAAGTGCATGACGCCGTAAAAGAAGGGGAAGGCATCGCGGCGCCGCTTGGCGCGTCGGCCATTTTTCCCCAGATGGTTATAAGCATGATTGAAGTAGGCGAAGAAACCGGTAAGCTGCCGGAAATGCTTGAAAAAATCGCGGATACTTACGAAGACGAAGTAGATAATGCGGTAGGCGCGCTGACCTCCATGATTGAACCGTTGATGATCGTAGGCCTGGCCGTGATCGTCGGTACAATCGTTATTGCGCTCTTCATGCCGCTGACGAAGATTATTGATAAACTCGGTAAATAAGTTTGCAAACCGGAAAAAGTCCTTTTTTCCGGTTTAATTTTAATCAACAGAGGTTTTTTAATGGGGAAAGATAATTTTTACGCTATTGTCATGGCCGGAGGCAAAGGCGAGCGCTTCTGGCCGCAAAGCCGCGTATCGCATCCGAAGCAGTTGTTGCGGCTGATTGGCAATCTCACGCTTATTGAGCAAACCGTGGAGCGCCTGCTGCCTTTAGTTAAAACTGAAAATATCATCGTCGTTACCAATAATGAGTATGTCGCTCCCATGCGTTCCCTGCTGTCCCAGCTTCCGCCGGGAAACATTATCGGCGAACCGGTCGGACGGGATACCGCTCCATGCGTCGCCCTGGCTGCGGGAATCGTCAGAGCCCGCGCCGGAAATGATGACGCCGTAATGATGCTTCTGCCTTCCGACCATGTGATCCGGGACACTGACGCCATGCTTGAGGTTCTGGCCGACAGCGCGGAAGCAGCCGTCCGCGGCGACATCGTTACTATCGGCGTGAATCCTTCATTTGCCAGCACCGGTTACGGTTATATTCATTGCGGCGAAGAAATTCCGGGAAAATTGAAAACCCGTTTTTTCAAAAGCATTGGGTTCAAAGAAAAACCCAGTCTTGAAGTTGCGGAAAAATTTCTCGTGGAAAAGTGCTACAAATGGAACAGCGGTATGTTTATATGGACTGTGGGCACGATCATGAAAGCGTTCAAACAGCACGCCCCCGGCCTTTACAAGGACGCGGCCGCTTTCGAAAAAGCCGAAGCTGCCGGCAATATTGAAACCGAATTGCGCGAGCGTTATGAAAAATGCAGTAAGATTTCCATTGACTATGCGGTAATGGAAAAAGTTAATAATGTCGTGGTTGCGGAATGCTCTTTCGACTGGGATGACGTCGGCAGTTGGACTGCCCTGAGAAACCAGATACGGCCCGGCGAAAATAATAATGTAGTCCGCGGGCTTTTTGAAAGCATTGATTCTAAAAACTGCATTGTCGTAGGCGATTCCAAGCATTTGATCACCGCGATTGATGTCGAGGATCTGATTATTGTTCATACCGAGGACGCGACTTTGATCTGCAACGCCAAATCGGCCCAGCGGATTAAGGAACTCGTTCAGAAAATCGGGGCTAAGCCGGAACTTGCCAAATTTCTCTGATAAATGCCTTTAACAGCGTTTTCAGTTTGAAAATAAAGAAGTGATAAAAAAGCAGGCCTGTCTATGATTTTCCTGATGAACATTGGAAATACCAATACACAGACTGGATTATATTCCGGCGGCGTGATTTCCGGGATAAGGACTTTGCCTACCGGAGATGTTGATTCTTCCATAATTCCTGATGGAATTCCCTGCGCCGCGTCCACGGTGGTTCCGGATGTCAGAAAAAAACTTTCCGGCAGGGATATTTTCTGGCTGGACGGCACATGCCGCACCGGTCTGAACATGCATTTGGTTGATACCGCCACGCTTGGCAGCGACCGGATTGCAAATATTATCCGGTTGGCCGACACTTCGGAACTTCCGGCCGTGTGCCTCGACTTCGGCACCGCGATTACTTATGATATTGTTGACAGTTGCCGGGTTTTCAGAGGCGGCGCAATTGCGCCGGGGCGGGCGCTGCTGCGGCAGGCGCTGCACAATTACACCGCCCAGTTGCCGCTGATCCCCATTTTTGACGATCTGCCCGCAGGCGCCGGAACCAACACGGTTGACGCCATGCGCCTGGGCATCGACCGCGGCGTTATCGGCAGCGCCAGAGAACTTATTGCCGACATTAAGACGCTTTTTGCTGATGAAACGGTGCGCCTGGTCGGAGTCGGCGGGGACTGCAAGTTTTTTATTGATTATATTCCAGAGATTGAATATGGCGGAAATGACTATACTTTACAGGGTATTCGAAAAGCATGGGAGCTAAACGTTGATGAGAATTAAAATTTCCGGTATCCAAAATGAAGCAGAAATGAAAATAGCCGTAAGCTGCGGCGCCGATGCAATCGGATTCCTGGTCGGCCAGTTGCACCGCGCTTCTTCGTTCATTCTTCCCAGCAGCGCGGCGCGCCTGGCCGGAATGCTGCCGCCGTATGTCTGCCCGGTGATCGTGACTCATCTTACAGAGGCCGAGCAAGTCATGGACATTTTGCGCCGCGCCGACATCTATACGGTTCAAATCTGCGGTGCAATCACACTTGCAGAAATAGAAAAATTATCCGGCATCATGCCTAAACACGGCAAGATTATTCTTACCGCATACATCAATACCCAGAATGTTGTTACTCGTTTGGATGATTATTCCGGACATATTGACGCGGTAACTTTTGACTGCTTTAACCGCAGTCCGGCGCATGTGGGCGGCAGCGAAGCCAATTCCCACAAATGGGAAGCCGTTTCCGCTTTTATGAAAAAATGTCCGCTGCCGGTCATTCTGGCCGGAGCATTGTCGCCGGAAAACGTCGCGGATGCGGTTCAAACTTTCAAACCGTTTGGCGTTGATGCCTGTTCTGTTCTTAAAAACCCGCTCACCGGCGACCTGATCGAGGAAAAATGCCGGGCATTTATTGCCAACGCCAGAAGGGCTTCTCTTCCCCCGCTTTAACCGGATTGATCCTGGTTTGACGCTATTTTCCAGATTTGCTGCCTGGCGCTATTTTCTGCCGAAACGCTTTTCCAGTTCGCGTATGGAAATGTTGATGATGGTCGGCCTGCCGTGAGGACAGGAGAACGGGAGTTCGCATTGGGCCATCTGGCGCAGCAGGCTTAATGCTTCGCCGGAAGTCAGGTGATCATGTGATTTTACCGCCGCCACACAGGCGGATCGGGCCAGGGCTTCCAAATCGGCTTTAGGACTGGACGCGCCGTTTTCGGTCAGGTCGGAGACAATATCATGAATTAAACCGCCGATATTTTCCTGACGGATTGATGTCGGAATCGCGCTGATCATGACGGTATTGCTGCTTAAAGGATCTATTTCAAACCCCAGCAGTTTAAACGTTTCGGCATTTTTATGGACAAATGACGCCTCCGCCCGCGACAATTCCAGATTTATCGGCAACAGGAGTTTCTGCGCCGGATTATCCGGCGACGCGCCTTTTAAAAGTCTTTCAAACATGACCCGTTCATGTGCGGCATGTTGGTCAATGATAATCAGTCCGGTGGCGCCCGACGCCAGAATGTAGGTATTGTCCAGAATGCCGATAATTTTCAGCGGACCGCTGCCCGGCAGTTCCGGAGCTCCGGACATTGAAACAGGAGCAGGAATTTCCGGCTCCCCGAATAACGCGGGACTGACCGGAGCCTCGACTATTGCTTCGTCATTTCCTTCAAAATGCTGTTCGCCGGCCGGATTCATCCGGGGAACGCGAATGGATGGAAATGTTTTAGGTTGAGGATTTTCTTCAAAATTCTGTGGCTGAAAGTCAAACGCGGGATATTCCGTCTGTTTGATTTCGTAACTGACGTCCGCCCCGTCCAGCATGGATTTAAGCGAAACTGACGGATCAACCGTAATTGACGGAGAGGGGGTCAGCCGGAGCGCGGTGCGGACTGCCTCGGCAATATCAAACGCCAGCTTCCGTTCGTTCCTGAAACGCACTTCCCGTTTGGCGGGATGAACATTGACGTCAACCAGTCCGGGATCAAGGGCGATGAACAGCACCACCGGCGGGAAGCGTCCTTTTTCCACCACGCTGCCGTAGCCTTCGCGAATGCCCTGGTAAAGAGTGACGGATTCAACGCCGCGCCCGTTGACGAATGTCCGCTGCTCTCTGCGGCTGTTCCGGTTTAAGCCGTGCATGGCGATGAAACCGGTGATTTTGACGTCTTCCGACGAATAGCCGACCGGCAGCATGCCGTCAACAAACGCTTTTCCGAAAAAGGTCTTTAATCTTGGTAGCAGATTGTCATGGGCTGGAGACGAGAAAATACATTTGCCGTCAATAAACAATTCAAAGGTGATTTGCGGATATGGCAGCGCCAGCATATAAAGCATTTCTTCGATGTGCTTTTCTTCCGTGGACTCAGTTTTGAGAAACTTTTTTCTGGCCGGGGTGTTGAAGAAAAGGTCTCTGACCGTTATTTCCGTGCCGGGCGCGCAGCCGGCGGGGGCGGCTTTGATGAATTTGCCGCCCTGAACGATTACTTCATTGCCTTCCAAAGCGTTGCGCTGACGGGTTTTAAGCGAGAAACGGGATACCGACGCAATGCTGGGCAGCGCTTCACCGCGAAAACCCAGAGTGACGATGCGTTCAATATCTCTTTCCTGGGCAATTTTGCTGGTGGCGTGCGGCTCCAGACACAGCAGCGCGTCATCCGCGTCCATGCCGGAACCGTCATCCGTGACGCGAATCAGCCGGACTCCGGCTTTTTCTATTTCAACACAGATTTTCTCCGCCCCGGCGTCAATGGCGTTTTCAACGAGTTCCTTGACCACGGAAGCCGGACGTTCGATGACTTCACCGGCGGCGATTCGATTGCTGATGCTTTCCGGAAGGACTCTGATTTTGCTCATTGCGGTGGATTGGAGTTTAGTTGTAGTTTAATTGCCGGGTCGGTTTTGCCAGGGGGAACGGCTTTTTCTCCGGGAGCGATTTTCAAAGTCCTGGCTTCTTTGATAATTTGCTTAAATTCCGGCTCGTTCCGGATATTGTTTAAGGTCGGGTCATATGAAATCGGAATAATCTGGTCGCCCAGGGTTTCCGACGCTTTCCGGAAAAATTTTATGGATTTTTCCTTTTCGCCTTTGGCGGAGTACATGCCGGAAAGGTTGAGCGAGATAAACGGCGATTCCGGGTCAAGTTCGGCGGCGACGCTCATCTGTTTAATCGCTTCATCAAATTTATTTTGTTTCGCCAGGGACTGCCCGAGGTTGTTATAAACTGCCGGGTCGTCCTTCTTCAATTCCGTCATCCGGCGGTATACCGCTTCGGCAAGGTCATATTTCTGTTCGGAATAAAGAATTTTTCCAAGCAGCGACATTGCAGTGAAATTATCCGGCTCGAAAACCAGCACATTTCTGGCTTTATTCTCGGCCGCGCTCGTATTGCCTGCCTCTAATTCGGCATGGGCCTGCTGGAGCATTTTCTGGATTTCGGCTTTTTCCTGATACTGCGGCCTTTTCACCGGGTGGGTATGGGGCGCGACTTTTTCTATATTGTTATAAGGGCTGAGTTGGATATCCGACTCGTCGGAAGTTAAACTGCTTGCCCTTCCCCGTTCCGTCTGCTTGATGGTACGGGTATTGATGATGACCACGGTCATCAGAACGACCAGGGCCAGCACAATCAGCAGCGGAATTAATGACCTGTTCATCTGTAAGTTTCCTCACTATTTTTATGCCACCAGCAGCGGCAGTAACGGTTTTCTCCGATGTTCTCCCATTCCGGCACGGAATCGGCGCATAGCACCTGTTCTTTTGCCGACTTCGCGGCGGCCAGCGCGCATCTTCCGTAAAAGCGGCAGCCTTTCGGATAATTGGCCGGCGTCGGAACCATCCCCGGAATCGTGGTTAAACGTTCCGATCTGGATTTAAGTTTCGGCACCGCGGCCAGCAATGCGCGGGTATAGGGATGCGCCGGCTTGCTTATCAGTTCCCCGGTCGGGGCCGATTCAACCATATGCCCGGCATACATCACGGCCACGCGGGATGCCAGTTCCGCGACAATTCCAAGATTGTGTGTTACCAGTATTATCGCCATATTCCGCTGTTTCCTGATTTCACCCAGCAGTTCAAGTATCTGCGCCTGGATCGTAACGTCAAGCGCGGTGGTCGGTTCGTCCGCCACCAGCAGTTCCGGATTGCCGGCCAAAGCCATGGCAATCATCACGCGCTGCTGCATCCCGCCGCTCATCTCATGCGGATAACACCTGATCCGGCGTTCCGGGTCGGAGATGCCGACGCGGCGCAACAATTCGATCACCACTTCCCGGACATTTTCCTCTTCCGGCTGATGGAGGCAGATTGCTTCGGCAATCTGGTCGCCGATCCGGAAGACCGGGTTAAGCGATACCGACGGCTCCTGAAAAATATAGCCGATTCCGGCCCCGCGGATTTCCCGCAACTGCCGCACCGGGATGTTCAGCGTATCATACGCCTGGCCGCGGTGCATGAACTTTACCTTGCCGGAAGCGTATCTGGCCTGATGCTGCGGCAGCAGTCTGGCTAACGACATGCAGGTTACGCTTTTTCCGCAACCGCTTTCGCCGACCAGCGCCAGCACTTCGCCCGGATCAACTTTAAAGGACACATCGCTGACCACCGGCAGCCAGCGCCCATCGGTTTTAAATTCAATAGAAAGTTTTTCTACTTCTAACAACGACATTAATTATTAATCCGTTAATTCGGACTGTAATATTCTATTATACAGCAAGTTAAGCAAAAAATCCACATTTTTACGGCTTCCAGCCAATAATTCCAAAGTTGTTCCATGCCTTAATATAATCATGGTTTTGTTGGAAACCAAATCCGCAAAGAAACTCTTTTTTCGAAGTTTTTTTCTTTCTCCGCTAGTCCCGGCATTGCAAGCCGGTTATTTAACGATTTTCTTAATTACAATATTCCGTCCATCCTGTCCATCCTGTCCATCCCTGTTTATTCTCTGTGGTTAATTTGCTATTAAACCTTGACGATTCGGCTTTTGTGTTCTAGTTTAAATAATGTCAAGTTTTAATCTTTAGCTTTTTCAGGAGTTCAGCGCTATGAAGTTTATTGGAATCATTTTTGCCGGATTTATCAGCGGGTTATTTTTACTGACGGGCTGCAACAGCGTTCCTTCCGGCACTCCGCCGAAAGGGGATATTGTTGCACAGGAAGATATGAAGAATACTTACAGTTCGGCGGCGGCGGTTAATTACCTGATTACCTCGCTCTCCACTTTCGCGGTGAAGAATATTCCGAAAGACAGCACGGTGGTCCAGAAGTTTGTCGCCACGGATAAAAGCTTGAATTTCTATCCGGATAAAGTTTTTAAATCCGCCGCGGCGATTGCCAGGTTTACCAGCGCCCCCGCCGGCCGGGCCGGGGATTACACCCTGACCAGCAGTATCAAAGGCAATGAAATCTTAATCTGGGAAATGTCGTTGATCCGCGTACAGGACGATGCCGCGGTCTGGTCGGAAACGATCCGGATTGACCAGGGCAAGCTGGAATGAAACTCTATTCGTGGAATGTCAACGGCATTCGCGCGGTAGAAAAGAGAGATTTTGCCGGACTGGTAAAACGGATGTCGCCGGATATCCTCTGTCTCCAGGAAACCAAAGCCTCCGAGGATCAGCTTTCCGATGAACTGAAAAATATTCCCGGCTATTCCTCAGTATGGTGTTCCGGCGAACGCAAAGGCTACAGCGGCGTTGCCTCATTTTTCAAAAATCCTCCGTTGAAAATAACTTCCGGATTCGGACTAGACCCGCGTTTCGATGGCGAAGGCCGGATTCTGATTTCCGAACATCCGGGTTTCACGCTGTTGAATATTTATTTCCCCAACGGACAGAAAGATGATGAACGGCTGCAATATAAGCTGGGGTTTTATGACGCGCTGCTGAAATACTGCGAAAAACGGCGGCAGGAGGGACGCCCGCTGGTTATCTGCGGTGATTTGAATACCGCGCATAACGAAATTGATATTGCCCGCCCGAAAGAGAATGAAAACGTCTCCGGTTTTCTGCGCGTCGAACGCGACTGGGTGGACAAATTTGAAAGTTTCGGCTATATCGACACTTTCCGCAAGCTGTATCCGGATTTGAAAAATGCCTATTCCTGGTGGAGTCCGTGGGCGGGCGCCAGGGCCAGAAATGTAGGCTGGAGGCTGGATTATTTCTATATCACTCCGGATTTATGGCAGAAAGTCAAAGGCGCGGCGATTCATCCAGAAATAACCGGTTCAGACCACTGCCCAGTCTCCCTGGAATTGGATTTGTGAAATGTATTAATAGCATTAAAATCCAATGGTCCTCAATATAATCGCGGAGATAAAATTATCGGACAGATTGGATTTTCAAACGAAAAACAGAAATCGTAGCACCATATGCGATGTTAACAGCAAAATGCTATGTTTCATGACCTTTTCCGGATTACCTCCTGCTTAAAGGGTTACTTATTTTATAGTTGCATACCGGTTTTTCAATTTTAAGTTTATATAAATAAGAGAAATCCATTTCAACCGGAGCCTTTTTCTCCCAGGATTCAATCGCCCGCCAGGCAGTGAGATTGGCAATGGCCCCCTGGATGACATCCGTCTGCGACGGTTCGTCATTTCTGATCCATTGGCGGAACTTCTCCAGTTCATTATAATGTCCTTTGTCAACCTTGACCTGGCGTTTGTAATAATAGCCGAAAGCCTTTTCTTCCTCAGTAATAGACTGCCGCCAGTTCCAGGCATTGACGTCTGCCTCGCCAATCGAAGTATTGAGCGTCTGTCCCGCCATTTTATAATCATAAGTCCGCGTTATCCTGGTGCCGTCGTGGCCGTATGCATTCAGTTCGACGAATTCGTCGCCGGTAAGAACACTGAAATTGGTATTTATCTCGATCCGTTCCTTGGGAAATCCGGCGGTGCCGTTATCCCCGGCGATGATTACCGCGGTAATATCTTCCGGATAATTCAGCGTGATGATGTTATCCATATTGCCGCAGCCTGCGGTATATACCCGGAACGGAGTCATGTCCGTGAGCCAGTTGATAAGGTTGAAAATATGGGTGATTTCATGAATAATGGTAGATTCTTTGTCATGCACAACCGCGTCGTAATGATGTTTCGGCCAGAGCCTCGCTTCTCCGACGATCCGGTAAATTATCGTTGTGTTGCCCGATCTGAACTTTTGGAACAGCGGTTTCAAGTCCTGCATCAACGGACTGTAAGGACGGTTGAAGCCGACCATGAATTTTATCCGTGAACCGTTCATCAGCCTGACCATCTCCTCAACTTCATCCTGACTGTAGCACAGCGGCTTTTCAACAAAGAGATGTTTGCCGGACTCGACAGCTTTGCGCATCACCGGCAGCCGGAAATCCGGTTTGGTCGCGCAAATTATCGTCTCTATCGCCGGATCCGCGAAGAGCCGGTCCATATCGGTTGTAACATAGCCCGGATGGTAAGTATCCGCTAATTGCTGTAAACGCGATTCACTCAGATCGCAGAATGCCGCCAGTTCAAAATTCGGATTGGCCGCCGCATTAGGAATATGATTGCCGCCGGCAAATCCGCCGCAGCCTATAAAACCAAGTTTCATCTTTTCAGTGTTCATTTTGTTTTTCTCCTTTTTTTATGAGTCAATTCCAAATCTTCAAGCTTTTCTGCTATCTGTATTTATTACCTAAAATCCGGCGTTTGTAATAACCATGAACCATGACATTTCCAAAAGTTTAGTGTCATAAAGTTATTTTTTTCATTCCCAAAAAATCTCTATAAGCATTTACCATGGCAAAATAATTCTTAACGGGTATGCTGTCTGTTATTGCATTACTTGCCGTAAAAATATGCCCTCCATTTCCTAATCCGGCCTCAAGGCATTTGACCGTAGCATTTCTTATCTCATCAAGGCTTTGAAAGCTTAACGTATTACCGCAATCCATGTTGCCGAAAAGGGTTATTCTGCCGCCATATTTTGCTTTAAGCTCCGCCAAATCCATTCCGGCATGCTGATCAATTTCCAAATAGCCGTCAACGTCGGTCTCAATAAGGAAAGGATCAATTACGTCCCACAGATTACCATCGCTGGCATTAACCGCATATCCATTGCCCGAATGAATCTGATTGGCAAGAATTTTCAATTCCGGCGCAATGAATTCACTATAGAGAGCAGGGGAGATGAGCGGTTTATTGCCGGCGAAATCACCTCCGATCCCGATCATTTCCACATTCAGATCGAGATATTTATCGACAAGTTTTAGAGTGTCACGCGTCGCAAGTTTAAAATGTTCATATGCCGTTTCAGGAGATAAAAGCATGGTTTGCATCAGATTGACATTTGTCCATATCCCGTGAGCATATGCCGGAGCAAGCAGCGAAAGGCGGATGCCGCGTTTATCAAATTCTTCATGAATGAATTCATAAATCAGGAATTGCCTTTTGTCCGGCCCGTCTTCGTATTCTCTCCGTTTTCTATTCTTCAACGCTATTACAGCAACCGGGTCTTCCTCCGGCAGAGTTTCTGTCGGCAATATTTGTGTGAAATTTACAGAAGGCAAAGGATTGGGAATCACATACATCATATCATGCCCTAAAAAAAATGCAATTTCAATCTGGTCTATTGCTAATTGGCGAACCGCTGTTTCCCAGCCGGCTTCCTTTTCCAGCTCTATCCAATGCAACCATGATGCCGGTCTTCCCAATATCTGTTTAGTGATATCTTCTGAATTAAGAACATATTCAAAAATTGGAGTCCGATCCGGTTCCTGGTGAGCCAGCGCCTTTAAAACTCTTTCTTGGCTAATCATTTAAACTTTTCCTTTTTGAGGATTGATTTTGACATATTTTCAGTTTTTCATTCATAATCATTTGTACTCAACTTTTTTCCACTAAACTCTTACTCTTCAATCTTTTCTGCTATCGAGGTAATTGCAAAAGTAGTCAGAATTCAGTAGTCAGTAGTCAGAATAAATCCGGATTTGAATTAGAATTTCATTCTGAATCCTGAATTCTGAATTCTGAATTCCTGCAAAACTTGAGTTTTGCAATTGGCTCTATCTTTATTTATTATACCATCTTTCGCTGAATGTTCCCAAAATTACTTTAGCAACAAATCACCCCACTGGGTCGGCGATTTGTAATTCAAGCCGTCTCCTTTCCAGATCATTAATGTTTTCCGGAATTGTCCCGGTTTGTCTGAATCGTTCAGATGAAAGGTAAACGGGAGTTTATCTCCTTTCTGAGGATGATGATCAAGCTCGCTCCACGGGATGGCTATTTCGAGCTGGTACCCGTTGGGAATGAATTTGCATGCAACCTTTGTGCCAATGTCCGAAGCCTTTTGTATCCACCATGCCTTAGGGCCGGAATAATTGTTGTCATAGGGAAAAAATAGCCCTTGAAAGATTGTGTTTGTTTTTATAAATATTTCCAGACAGTCTCTTGTATAAGCGTCTTTAGGCGATTCAGGATAGACAATGTTATCATCAAGGATACGGGCAGCTATGTAGAGAAATGATTCATCCCAGCGCAGCCTGAGGGAGATGGAGCAGTCATAAGGCCCCGTCCAGCTATCGGCTCCGCTCGTCTCTTTAACGGATTCATTTGTCGCCAGTGACATGTTTCCCGCCTCTGTCCAATCGCTGAAATCCCCGTCGATAACAATGCTTCCGGAATTGACACGCGTCGCGACGGCATGCTCCGGGATCGTAAGCAGATTGATGAGTTGCTCCTTCGACGCATATGGCAGCGATTTGTATTTAAAATCATAGGACTTTCCATCCAGAATGGTTTTTACCGTGAAAATATCTCCTTCCGAACAACCAGGAAACCTGGTGACAGGGAAAGACGCCGCGACTTGAACTCCAGGTGGAATTGCCGTTATTTTCTGTTGCGCGGTTGCAGACATCCATCTATCCGGACAGGCAAAGGTCAGTGATGCATCGACAGCCGTCAACTGCGGGTTTGTCAACAGGAATCTCCAAGCCGGCGAGCCTTCAATAAGTGTCATCGATCCCAAAAGAGCCGGACATACATCTGCCAGTCTAGTCTTTTCTATGAGCTTTTGGCATTCGCTCGCTGACATCCCTTCAAATCTGATGTATTTGGGAGACTCGTCGATTTCGATTTGAATGCTGCCTTGACTGTTGGATGATAGTGTCACGGGTTCGCCAAAGAAGTCGAGCGCTTCATATTTCACGCCTGCGACCGGCATGTTGATATTGGCTTTTCCTTTCGGCGACCATAGAGCAATCATTGTTCCTTTGTTTCCATTGAATAAAGCGCAGCGAATTGTTTCGCCCCATTCCATTTGGCATACAGGAGAATGCATCCCGTTCAGGGCGGTCGCCAATCCATTCGCCGCGACTAGCGCGGGGGTCGGCGAATCATCATATTCGGTTAAAGCCTCGGTGTAAGGCATGAATATTTGATGCGAACTAATCTTAGGTTCGTAGAACGACCCGAACCAGAAAAATTTGCCATGTCCTCCGCCAACAGCGCTCAGGAGTGTTTCCCTGATCATCCAGTTTGCCTGGTCAGCACGTTTTTCGATCGCGAACTGGTTGCTGCAATATACCAGCGGGGTCGCTACTTTCCTTTGTGAATAACCAAATTCCCTTGGGATATACATTTTCTCCGTGTGCCATATGTCCGACGTTTTTCCATAGCTGCTCTTCAGGAGCCGGCGCCACCCCTCCAACGCCTTGTCCGAACCATGTCCCATGGTGTTTTCCGGGGCAGTTCTCTCATACATGTGAACGGAAAAGAGGTCGAAGTAGTTGTACGCCCCAAGCTTGAAAGCCTGTCGGCTGAAGCTGTCAGGATGCCCCTGAAAGTCAGACGTCGCGCACAAGCCGACTATTTTAACCCCCGGATCCGCTTCTTTTGCCGCTTCATAAGCGGCTTTCAGGTATGGCAGATACTCCTCCGCTGTCATGTACAAGTTTGCCTCGTTTAGTACCTCCCAGTATTTTATGTGCCCTTTGTAATGGGAGACGAGAGCCTTCACATAGCGTTTCCAAGCCTCTATCTTAGGCCAGACCAGCCGCACTTTGCTGCCAAGGAAAGTTCTTTCCTCTATTTTGTTCTGTGCGTATGGTGGTATTGGAGGAAGCGGATCATAGTAAGGCCAGTCAAATTTCGAGAATATAGGCATTGCGGAAAGACCGGATTGTTCAAGCTTCTCCACAAACTTGTCCGTTTGGGAGAAGTCAAAGCTG
>TBL_comb47_HYPODRAFT_10004769_pt1 | contig 15427 bp, 13 predicted proteins | sample TroBogypolimnion_40_FD_10682 | JGI IMG/M metagenome (IMG submission 10682)
AGCGAAGTATTTCGCGCTGCTATCGCGCAGTTCGCAAAGCGCCATGGAGTTTTTCAATCTGCCGCCCAACCGGGTCATCGAGCTCGGCGCGCAAATCGAGGTGTGAGGCGGCCGATTTTTTTAGGTGGTAATTGCTACCGGATCCGCTAAACTGACGACCTTATGCAGAAATCAAAACTCACCCGTGGATTGTTGGCTGTCCTTGGATTGGCCGTTTCGATGGCGCAAGCGGCGGAAATGCGCAACTGGATGTCTCGCAAAGGAACCGTCTTGGAGGCGGAACTCGGTTCGATCACCGGCGATCAGGTGATCCTCATCCCCAAGGACGGCAAGGAACAAAAACTCAAGGTTGAGGATTTGAGTCTGGCCGACCGCCAGTACCTGGTCGAATTCGGCGGCGCGGATGCCTCCGTCATCACCAGCGGCGCACCGGGTTTCCCTGAAAAGGAAGTGCATATTGACGCCGCCTCCATCAAGAAACTCCCCGGCAAAATGCACCTCGGCGAAGGCAGTGCCTCGCTGGCGTTTGAATTGGTGCAAAGCCCGCATTTCCTGGTGGCCAGCGCCGGCAAGATTCGCGGCCAGGACACCGCCGACACCGCCGAACGGCTGTGGCACGGCATGGCCTTCCAGCACATGAATTTCCGCAAGGACTGGGGCGACAAACGCATGCTCATCCTGTTGGTGGACGACCGCAAGGTGTACAAGGCGCTGGGCGAGTGGTACGTGGCGTTCCGCATCAAGGAAGGCGACCCGGACGGCGCGCAACGCGCCAAGACGGTGTGGGACAAGACCGGTTCCACCGAAATCATGGTGCCCGAAGATAGCATCAAGGAGCACAACCTATTTCCGAGCGCGATCCTTTTCAACATCACCGAGACCGCCAGTTTCACCAAAGTGCTCGGCCCGTTCCCGACCCATACGATTTCCAGCGCCCTGCTCAGCAAACAAATGAGCGGGGTGAGTTCCTTCGGCGCGGAAGGGTTTTTCGCCATCGTCACCGGGCATGCCTTTTACAAGGAAATCACTCTCGCCAAGAAAACCGAAACCACCCTGCTCGATGTGTCAGGCACCGGCAACGACGAAATCAGCTCCAAGGCCGGCTTCAAGGACGGCACCTCATGGGCCAAAACCCTGCGCCCCCTGGTCCACAAGGGCAAGGTCAAGGTCGAGTTGGACGCCATGCTCAAATGGACCCGCGCCGACCTCACGCCCGAGAAGCTGGTGCTCATTTTCTCCTTCGTCTATTACATGGAGAGCGATGCCAAACGCCTCTGCGCGTTTGCCAAAATGATCCGCCGCATCGAGTCGTCCAACCAAATCCCACCGGCCGAGGAAATCGCCAAGATCTTCGGCTTTGACACCGTCGCCGCGTTCGAGGCGGACTGGAAGAAATTCATCACCGACGGCGAATTCAAATAATCGTTAGCCATGACCCTGAAACTCCCGCCAGCCCTCGCGCTGGCCGCCCTGCTCGTCGGTCCCGCCCGGGCCGAAACTGTTCCTGACAAGGATTACCGTGACTTCAAAGGCAGCAACGGCACGGTGATCAAAGCCGTGTTGCTCGACAAGACCGACACCGAGGCGGTGCTGCTGCAGCGCGATGGCAAACGTGCCACCGTGCCCCTCGACCGCCTCAGCGCGGCGGATCAGGCGTATGTGAAGGACTGGTCGAAGGAAAAGGCGGTGTTCGTGCAGAAATGCCGCGGCCTGGCCATCCGCCAGTTGTTAGAGCTGCGCGGCTACGAGTCCTTCGAGTTCCGCTTGTCAAACAACTCGATTTTCATCGACGGCAAACTCAACGGCAAGCCGGCGCGTTTCCTGGTGGACACCGGGGCGGGCACCAGTTTGTTGCACGCGCCGTTTGCCACCTCGGTGGGCCTGACGGTCGGGCCGATGGATGAGAAGATCTACGGGGTGTCGGGTGAGGCGCCCGCCGGTTGGACGCCGGTGCCGACCATTCAGCTCGGCGAAGCGGTGTTCAAGGACCGGCGGATTCTGGCCACCGATCTGCTCAAGGACAAGCCGCCGGGCACCAAGTCGCGCGAGGATGTCATCCTGGGCGCCGAATTCATGAACAAGCTCGACGCGGTCATTTCCTATCAGGACCGGCGCATCTTCCTGCGGCCCGACCGTTCGGATGAAACCGACATCAAGTCGGGCAAAGGCGAAGAGGGGATGGCGTTCCGCCTGTTCAAGACCAAGGAAGGCAAAACCCTGCGCGGCAAGGTCGTGTCCAAAACCCCCACCTCGGCCACCATCGAATTGGTGGACGGCAAGAAAAACCCGTACTTCATCGACAGCTTCGTGGCGGAGGACGAGGCGTATCTGCGCGCTTGGAGCGAGGCCGGCGCATTCTTCCTCCAGTATTGTCAGAGCCTGACCATCAACGAACTGCTCACCTTGCGCAAGTACCAGTCGTTCCAATTCGAGCGTCGCGGCAACCATATCTTTGTCGAGGGCTCCCTCAATGACAACAAGGTCACCTACATGATCGATACCGGTGCCGACAGCAGCTTGCTCCACCTCTCGGCCGCCAAGAAATACGGCTGCACCGTCGGCCCCATGAACCAGGAAGTCTGGGGCATCGGCGGCAAGGCCCCCGCCGGCGTGACCAACATCGCCAAAGTCACCATGGGCGACGCCGTTCTAACCAACCGCAAGGTGCTCGCCACCGACATGGTCCGCAAGGGCGAGCCGGACAACCTGGATTACGTCGGGCTGTTTGGCGCGGATTTCATGCGCGAGCTCGACGCCGTCATCACCTACACCGAAACCCGCATCTTCCTCATCCAGCGGTGAGGCGGCACGCAATGTTCGGGCTGCGTTGGTAGGATCGGCTGCTGGTGTTTGGACCGGCGGATTGGACCACAGATTACACGAATTGCACGGATTGAAGAGAAAAGATTTGGGGTGGGGTGAAAGCGTGACTTGGTGGGGTGGATCGGGAGCAAGAAACCACTGAAGGCCACTGATAGCCACTGAGCACACTGAGAAGAAATCTTCAATCAGTGGAATCAGTTTTCCCAGTCTTTATCAGTGGTTTCTTCGGCACGCTCTATCCCCAAACTCCAATTTACCCCATCCCTAATTCTTAATCCGTGAAATCCGTGTAATCCTTAAATCTGTGGTTTTCTTCGTCCCGATCCATGCCCAAGTCCCGCCGTCATCCCATCCCTAATTCTCAATCTGTGCAATCTGATGGAATCTGTGGTCCGTCTAGCGGATGCATCAGGGCAAACTTGGGAGTCTAGCACGGAATCGGTTAGACGGGGATTGCGCGCAGGATGCCCGCGCAGCCGTCTTCGAGCAGTTCGATGACCTGATCGAAGCCGCGCTGGCCGCCGTAGTACGGGTCGGGCACGCGGGGGGCCTGGTGCTCGCGGCAATACCCGACCAAGGGCCGGATCTTGTCGCGGCAGCGGCCCGCCGGATCCAGCGCGCGCACCGTTGCCAGGTTGTCCTCATCCATGGTGACAATGAGGTCGAAATGCGTTAGGTCGGCGGGCGTTATCTTGCGGGCGCGGCCGGCCACGGTGTAGCTGTTGCGCTCGAGGGTGGCGGCCATGCGCGGATCGGGTGGGTCGCCCTGATGGTAGCCGAGGGTGCCGGCCGAGTCGATTTCAATGTCGGCGCTGCGGCCGGCGTCGGCCACCAGTTTGCGGAAGATGATTTCGGCGGCCGGGGAGCGGCAGATGTTGCCCATGCAGACAAACAGGACGCGGAACGGCTTGGACGGGGAGGGGATCATGGTTGACGCAGCGCCATCTATAACATCTCGACCAGCTCGACGCGGCGGTTCTTGGCTTTGCCTGCCTCGCTGCGGTTGCTCTCCACCGGGCAGTAGGTGCCCACTCCGGCGGACTTCAAGCGCGACGCGGCGATGCCATTGGCGACGAGTGCCTTGACCACGGCCGCGGCGCGCTCGGCGGAAAGCTTCATGTTGGATTCCGCCGAGCCATCGCTGTCGGTGTGTCCGACGACAAACAGCCTGAGCTTGGGATTCTGGCCCAGCAGTTTCACAATCTCATCCAAGGTCGGCTTGGATTCGGGTTTGACGAGCGACTTGGCGGTGTCGAAATAAATCCCGTAAACAGCGATCTTGCCGGTTTCGGAGATGCCCTTGTTCAGGGCGGCGGCGTCCGTGGTCACCTCGTCTTGCATCGGCTTGGCCTCGACGATGAGCAAGGAGTAGGCCCGCCCGTCATTGAATGCCTCCACGCTCACGTGGGTGACTGCGCCGTTTTTTTCGAGCTTGGCGTTGAGAATGCGCGTGTCGGAAAACATCACGGTGCCGCCGAGTTTCTTGATGGCGTTTTCATAGTTCCTAACGATCTGGATGAAGCTCAGCTCCTTGGTTCCCTCCTTCGCATCATAGTCCGTCTTGGTCAGCTTGCCCTCCCACACGTTGTCCTTCTCCACATAGGGCGAGGTATAGCTATCAAAATCCTTGACCACCTGCTCGCCGATGATATACCCCGGAATCCTTGATAGCAGCGGATTGTCTTTGGTGCCCTTCTTGTCCGTCCCCTGTGCGAACGTGGTTGCAGTTAGAACGGCGAGCGTGATTCCCAACAGTGACGCGATGTTTTTCATAAACATGTATCTGTGGCGCGCAGCATACCCGCGCGCGCGCCTCTGCCAAGCCTTGTTTTGGAAATTTGCAGTCCGGCGCCGAGGGAAGACAGCCGTCTCGGCTGTCAGGGCAGACAGGCGTCCTCGCCTGTCGTTGCCAAATCGCTGCAAGGATTGTAACTGGAGCAAGCAGAGACCCCCAAGGCCTGTGGTGGACCTCCGGCAAATCACGAAGCTTTCCTCGTGATTGCGCCGGTGATGGCATGACCGCAAAGAGCGCCGGAGGACGTGGCGGCCGTACCGCGGAATCCGCTGCCTGCTAAGGCACCTGCCCGAAAAATCAGGAATCGAGCGTTTTCGGATTGACAGGTGCACATCGGAACAGCGAAATTTGAAATTTGAAATCTGAAATCTGAAATCTGAAATTTGAAATCCCCCCGAACCCCGAACCCCGAACCCCCTAAGACCATGACCTATCAACGATTTGAAGACGTGCCGGTGTGGCAGGATGCGATCCGCCTCGCGGAAGGCTGCGAGGATTTCCTGATTGCCGCCAAGAACCGGATCACCTTTTCCAAGCGCGACCAGCTCGACCGCTGCTCGCTGTCGGTTTCCAACAACATCGCGGAAGGTTTTGAGCGTGGCACCACCAACGAGTTGCTGGCGTTTCTCTACATCGCCCGCGGCTCGGCCGGCGAGACGCGCTCAATGCTGTGTTACTTCGAGCGCCGTCCGGCGCTCAAGGATTTCAAATCTGAGATTTCAGATTTGAAATTCCTAGCCGAGAATTGTTCGCGGCAACTGCGGGGATGGGCGGAGTCGCTGCAAAGCTGCGACATCGCCGGCCAGCGGCATCTGAATGAGCACAGCCGCAACGAGTGGGAGAAAAAGAAGGAAGCGGACAAACGCCACCAATCGTTTGAGGCAACCGAACGGGCGATGATCGCGAAACTGGACAAAGAGCATCCGGCTCGACGCCTCTGGGAAAGCCGCCACGGCCCGCTGGATGAATCTAAAATCTAAAATCTGAAATCTGAAATCTGAAATCTGAAATCTGAAATCTGAAATTTGAAATTTGAAATTTGAGATTTGAAAGGGATTCGGGATTTGAGATATCAAATCCATGTGTATCCTCGTCGCCGCCCATGGTCCAACAATTCTTTCAGCTCCAACGCCACCGCACCACTGTCGGTCGCGAAGTCCAGGCCGGCCTCACGACCTTCGCGGCGATGGCCTACATCCTCGCCGTCAATCCCGCCATCCTCGCCAACACCGGCATGGACAAGGGCGCGCTGATCACCGTCACCGCGCTCACCGCGGCGCTTTCGACGCTGCTGATGGCCTGGCTGACGAACTATCCGATCGTGCTGGCGCCCGGCATGGGCATCAACGCGTTTTTCACCTTCACCATGGTTCTGGGCAAGGGGTTGCCATGGTCCGAGGCGCTGGGCATGGTGTTTGTCAACGGCCTGATCTTCCTCGCTCTATCCGTTTCGGGGATCCGCGAGAAAATCATTGCCGCCATTCCCCATCCGCTCAAAACCGCCATCACCTGCGGCATCGGCCTGTTCATCGCCTTCATCGGCCTCAGGAATGGCGGGGTCATCGTCGCCAATCCCGTCACCTTCGTAAGTGCCGGCGACTTCGCCTCAGGCCCGGTGGCGCTGTGCCTGGCCGGCGTGCTGCTGACCATCATCCTGGTCGCGCGCGGCGTGCCCGGCGCCATCGTTATCGGCATCGCCACCATCACCCTGGCCGGCCTGTTCGTGCCCGCCTCCGCCAGTGCCAAGGTCACCCAACTCCCGGCCAGTCTCGTCGCGTTGCCGCACTCGCCCGCGCCGGTGTTGCTCAAGCTGACATTCCATTTTCTAACAACACGGGCGGCCTTTGCCATCGCGCTGCCGCTGATCCTCACGCTGTTGTTAGTCGATATGTTCGACAACATCGGCACGCTCATTGGCGTGACCAAGCGCGCCGGTCTGCTCGCCGCCGATGGCACCCTGCCCAAGGCCGGCCGCGCCCTGCTAGCCGACTCGCTGGCGACACTGGTCAGCGCCTTGTGCGGCACCTCCACGGTGGTTAGCTACGTTGAAAGCGCGGCCGGCGTCGAAGCAGGCGGGCGCACCGGCCTGACCTCGCTGACGGCCGCGCTGATGTTTGTGCTCGCGCTGTTGTTCACGCCGTTGATTCTCATCGTACCTGCTGCCGCCACCGCCCCGGCGCTGGTGGTGGTTGGCATTTTCATGATGCAGTCGGTCGTGGAAATCGAGATGGCCGACTTCAAGCTGGCAGCGCCCGCCGTGCTCACGATCATCGCCATTCCGCTCACCTTCAGCATTGCCGAGGGCATCGGCATCGGTCTCATTAGCGCCGCGCTGCTCGCTCTCGCGCTGGGCAAGCCCAGGTCGATGACCGTCGTAGGCTACATCGTCGCGGCGGTGTTCTTCCTGGAATTTTTCCGGATTTTTCCGTTTCATGCGTAGGAGGAGGCTGGAAAGGCTGAACGGCTGAAAGGCTGGCGCGAACGTTGCTGCTGGATGAGCTGCCTCGGGATGGGTTGCCGCTGGAAGCGTCAACTACAAGGCGCTCCGTTGGCCACAAAGCACTTGCGGGCGGCGGGGATCGGTGACTTGATGGTCGTGATGGTGTGCGCGCTCCGCTTGCTGGCAGTGACATTTCTCGCGATGCTTGCGTTGCGGGCCACGCCGGCGCGTCCCAACGTGGTGCTGGTTCTAACGGATGACCAGGGGTACGGCGATTTGTCGTCGAGCGGCAACCCGCAGGTGCGGACACCCAACCTCGACCGCCTGCGCGCCGCAGGCACGGATTTTTCCCGCTGCATTGCGGCGCCGAGCGGGGTGGGGACGCGGGCGGAGATCCTGAGTGGCCGGCACGAATTCCGCTGCGGCGTGAGCAGCACCGTGGCGGGGCGCAATTTGATTCGCCCGGATGTGCCGTTGCTGCCCGAAGTGCTGGCGGCGGCGGGCTATCGCACCGCGATCATCGGCAAATGGGACTTGGGCGAAGCCTATCCCTGCCGTCCCGAGGACCGGGGGTTTCAGGACGTGTTTGTGCATGGGGGCGGCGGCATCGGCCAAACCCCGGACCACTGGGGCAACGGCTACGTCGATCCGTGGATCCGGCGCAATTCCGCGTGGGAAAAGACCACGGGCTATTGCACCGAGGTGTTCGTCACCGAAGCGAAGCGCTGGCTCGCCGCGCGCGCCGCCGACCAGCAGGCGTTCTTCCTCTACCTGGCGCTCAATGTTCCGCATGCGCCTTACGACGCCCCGGCGGGCGCGGCGGAGCGATTCGTGAAAGCCGGCCTCAAAGAGCCCACCGCCTCGTTTTATGCCATGATCGAGGATCTCGACGCAAGGGTGGGGGACTTGCTCGCCGAATTGGAGCGCCTCAAGCTCGATTCCAACACCGTCGTGGTGTTTCTCGGCGACAATGGTTCGGCCATCGGTGCCTGGAATGCCGGCATGCGCGGCATCAAGGGCAGCCCGGACGAAGGCGGCGTGCGCGTCCCCGCCTTCATCCGTTGGCCCGGCAAAATCCCCGCCAAACGCCTCGTCACCTCGCTCACGTCCCCACTCGATTTGTTCCAAACCCTCGCCGCTTGCTGCGCGGTCCCGCCACCGCCCGGCTGGACCGGTGATGGCATCGACCTGTCCGCCGCCTTGCTCGGCACGGCGGCGTTTCCCGAGGACCGGCTGCTTTTCACCCATGTCGGCCAATGGCCCGGCGATGACCCGCCGGAGCGCTACCGCTCGCAGGGCTTTGCCGTGCGCGACCAGCGCTGGGTGTTGAGCGGCTTGGAATTGTTTGATATGGCGGCCGATCCGGGCCAGCATACCAATGTCTTCGAGCAATATCCCGAAGCGGCGGCCCGCCTGCTTGGTGCCTATGGCATCTGGTGGAACAGCATCCGCAGCACCGTCCAAGAACCCGTGCGCTATGTCATCGGCAGCCCCCAACAGCCGGTGGTCCGACTCACCGCCGCCGATTGGTGGCCAAGCCGCGAAGTGAATTCGGCCGCAGCGGCCTCCAGCGTGGTGACCCAATCGGCAATCCGCGGCAAGCTCCAAGCCCTAATCAATGGCGGTGCCGTGGCCGAAACCGCCGGCCATTGGAAACTGCGCGCCGCCTCCGCCGGCCATTACCGCATCACCCTCTCGCCGCTCCCTGCTGAGGCCGGCGAAGCGGAACGCACGAAACTCGGCCAGCTCAAGGCCGGCACCGTCCACATTCGCTGCGGCAAACGCGAGGTTCAAATGGCCGTCAGCAAAGGTGCCATCGCCGTCACCCTCAATATGGACCTGGCGGCTGGCGAACTGGATCTGGAAGCCTGGTTCACCGGCCAATTGTCCGACGCACGCATCCTCGGCGCCTTCTTCGCCGATATCGAACGCCTCGGCGAGCGCAAGCATCCGGAACTTAAGCTCGATTTGCACGCGATTCCAAAAAAATAAGGAAACTTTTCACGGCCGGGTCGGTTGAATCGCCCGACTGGTCTCATCTAACAACAAAATTTCACCATGAAAAATCCCTGGCTATTCCCCGCCGCCGCGCTGATTCTCGGAGCCCTCGGTGGCTTCCTCGCAGGCAAAAACACCACCTCGAGCGCTTCCACCGCCTCCGACGATACTCCAGCGCAGCGCCTCCGCTCAACGGGCCGTCCGACGGCCAGCACCGCCGAGGGCAAGCGCGGCAGCCGCGCCCGCAGCATCGCTGAAATCCTGCACGCTCCCGGCCAAACCGACCGGATTCAGGCACTCATCAATTACTACAGCGGGCTGACCCCCGCGCAGCTCGAGGCGGAAGCCGCCAAGCTCGAGGACCTGCCGATGTCTGAGCGCATCATGGCCTCGCTCCTGCTGTTTGGAAAATGGGCGGAGACCGACCCGACCGCCGCCATGGCCTACACCCAGAAGATTGGCATGACCGGCAATCTCATCCGGCCCACCGTGTTGCAGGCTTGGGCGAGCAAGAATCCCGAGGATGCCGCCAAGTACTATTCGGCTAACAGCCGCCAGTTTGCCATGATGGGCATGATGGGCGGACGCGGCCCGGGCGGCGGCGGTGGCGGCGGCGCCTCGACCATCGCCACCGAGTGGGCGAGGCAAGACCCGAGCGCGGCTTTTGCCTGGGCCGGCACTCTGACTGGCAGCGAAAAAAACTCGGCCATGACATCGGTGATTGGTGAAATCGCCAGCGCTGATCCGAAGAAGGCCGCCGGCATGGTCGCGAGCATGGATGCCGACAGCCAGGGCCGGGCCAATGACGACATCGCCCGCAAATGGGGCGGCCAGAGTTTCACGGACGCGGAAGCCTGGGTGCGCTCGCTACCCGCCGACCAGCAGGCGTCCGCGATGGCCTCCGCCATCGCCGGTCTGTCCAAGGACAACCCGCAACTGGCCTCCGAAAAAATCGCGGCGCTGCCCGCCGGTGACGATCGCAATTCCGCCGTATCCTCCTTGGCCCTGAACTGGTCGCGCCAAGATCCCGCCGCCGCCGCCGCCTGGCTCCTCACCCAGAACGATCCCGCCGCAGCCGGCGGTGCCATGCGCGAAGTCATGCCCAACTGGGTGAGCCAGGACCCCGCCGCCGCGCTGTCCTACGTCAATACCCAGCAACCCGGCGAGGTGCGCGACAGCGCCGCCTCAGCCTACATCATGAGCAACTCCAAGACCGCCCCGGCCGACTTGGTTGCCTTGGCCACCACCATCACGGATGACAACAGCCGCAGCCGCTCCCTGAGCGTGGCCACCATGCGCTGGATCCAGGAGGATCCGACTGCCGCAAAGGCTTATGTGCAAAGTTCCGACGCCTTTACCGCCGATCAAAAGGCACGCGTCGCCGACGGCAAATCCCTCTGGGGTGGTCGCCGCGGCGGTGGCGGTGGCGGCGGCGGTGGCGGCGGCGGTGGCGGCGGCGGTGCTCCAGCCGCTCCGGCAGCAGCTCCGGCCGCTCCTTGAGCCGAGCATAAAGCCAGTACGGTGGTCCGGGCATCCTGCCCGAAGCCCCCCGTAGGCGCATTCGTCAGAATGCGGAGGGACGAGTCCGTCGCTCCCGCAGCAGCCGCCTCCCCCCCCGCAACGCGTTGTGACCAACGCGCCTACGGAATGCGCAGCTCATAAGCCCTCGGCACGGCAAACAGCGGCTGCAGGCTGCACGCAGTCCACGCCACGGCCGCCCGCGGCGGCCGGTTGGCGTTTTCGCGCCTCACCACCCGGTCGTTCCGTGCTATTGTAGCGGATCTCCGGGTGCAGGCATCGTGCACCGGATCTCGCGTGCCATGTCCCGCAAGTCATTGAGTGAAACCGAATTTGTCGTCCTGATCACCCGTCATCAGGCGGCCATCTATGCCTACATCCTCACGATCCACCCGGATCGGGTGGCGGCGCAGGACATTTTGCAGGAAACCAATTTGGTGCTATGTCGCAAGCTCGCCGATTTTGAACCCGGCACCAGTTTCAAAGCCTGGGCGTTTCGCGTCGCCTATTGGCAAACCATGGCCCACCTCAAACGCGTCCAACGCGCCGGCCTGGTCGCCTTGGATCCCGAGGTGCTCGAACTCGTCGCCCTCGAAGCCGAGGAACAACTCGGCGATTTCGAGGACCGCCACCTCGCCCTGCGGCACTGCCTGCAAAAACTCCCCGCCGGCGACGCCTCCATTCTCCTCGCCCACTACCAGCGCGGTGAAAGCCTCGCCGAAATTTCCGGTCGCCTCGGCCGCACCCGCGAGGCACTCAAACAAGTCCTGCTGCGCATCCGCCGCAGCCTCCGCACTTGCATCGAACGCCAGCTTGCCGCCGCCGCCCGCACCTAGACCCGCGATGAGCCTTCCTTCGCCTAACAACCGCTGCCGCTCCCCCTTCGACGCCGCCCTTGACGCGTTGCTCAGTGGCGACGCCTCGCCGCAGCTCGTCAGCGTGCTCAATGACACGTTGCGCCGCGATCCGGAGGCGCGGCGCGCCTACATTCGTGCGATGGCATTTGAAGCCATGTTGGCGCGGGAATTCGCGCCGCTCGAGGAATCCCCGGCGGCCGTGCCCGCCCGCCGCCGTCGTTGGCTCGCTGTTTCCGCCATTGCCGCCACCATTGTCCTGGCCGCCACGCTCGCCTGGCACTTCGGCCCAGGGCCGGGCGCGCCGCCAGCGACCGCGGCGGAATCGTTAGAGACGGACGCGGAAATCACCCATGCGGTCATCACCTCGTTGGATGAGGCCAGCGGGCACTTCGGCAAGGTGGCGCTGAGCCAGGGCTTGCGGCTCGGCGCAGGCATGTTGGAACTCGATCACGGCTTGGCCGAGATCACCTTTGATTCTGGCGCCGAGGTCACTCTTGAAGGCCCGGCGCGCTTTCAACTCGATTCCGACAACATGGCCAACCTCGCGGCGGGTCGCGCGTCGGCCCACGTGCCCGAGCCCGCCCGTGGCTTTGTCATCCACACCCCCTCGTCCTACATTCGCGACCTCGGCACCGCCTTTGCCGTGGAAGTCCGCGATGACCGCGAAACCGACCTCCATGTGCTCGAAGGCGAAGTCGAGGTCTCCGCCACCAGCCGCTCGGCGGTCAATCCGCCGCAGATCCTGCGCCAACGCGAGGCGGTGCGCCTCGCCGCCGGGCGCATGGTTCCCATCAATTTCCGCGCGGACAATCCCGGTGCCCATCGCAAGCTGCGGACTCCGAAAATCCCGCCCTCGGTCCACTGGTCGTTCGATTCATGGGATGACAACACCACCACCGATTCCACCAGCGGCCACTTGCTCAAAGTCGAGCAAAAGAATTCCGCCGCCTTGCCCGAAACCCTCGACGGCCCCTTCGGCCTCGCCCTCCATTTCGACGGCAAGGGCACCTACGCCCTCTCCGACTATCCCGGCGTCCGCGGTTCCCAACCGCGCACCCTCGCGTGCTGGCTGCGCCTGCAGCCCAGCAACGCCAGCGCACCGCCCGCGGCGAACGGCATCATCGGCTGGGGGGTCAACCGCTCGGCCGGCAAATGGCAGCTCGCATGGAACCAGTCACCCGGCCAGGGCACCGTCGGCGCGCCGCGCGTCGAATTCGGCGGCGGCTTTGTCATCGGCTCCAGCGACCTGCGCGACGGCCGCTGGCACCATCTCGCCGTGGTCTATTTGGGCGGCCCCAAGGCGAATGTGGCCACCCATGTGCGAATCTACGTCGATGGCCACCTCGAGCGGCTCACCGGTCGCCGGCAGCGGCGCATCGATACGGATACCACCTCGCTGGCCGCGCGACCGCTCATGCTTGGACGCTCGTTAGGCCAGGATTCCGCGCGCGAGGCGGTCTTTTTCGAGGGCGATCTGGACGAGGTTTACGTGTTTGAAGGACCGCTGCTGCCCGGCCAAATCGAGCACCTGATGAAGCGCAACAGCCTGCGCCCTGCCAAGTGACGTAGCCGGGAACAGGGGCGTCAAAGGAAGATCCTGCGGTGTCTAATAAGAAGTCCACCAGATGAGTGGGGCACAGGTCGAAAAAGAAAGGACACACGGACGGATGCTACACGACCGCTCTTGAGAACCTCCGCAACCCATCCCTGACATCCATTTTCTCCCAGTGGGGATGCTCGCTTTCGGTGTCCAGATATTTGTGGTGGATGCGGACTATCTTCAGATCGCCGCCGATGCGGCGGAAAATGATGTCGGTCTGGGCAATGAGGCCGGAATAGATCTTGGCACTAATCAGAAGTGAGTGAACCGTGAAACCGATTTCTCCGGAATCCCTATCACAATCGGCGTCGTCGCTGATGACTTCTGCATCCGGATCCCAGAGGACCTGGAGGAGCGGATCAACGAGAACGCGATCATTAAAGCCTGGGGGGGTCTTGTGGCTTGCCACCGTGTGGTGCACTGCGCTCCGGTAATTTTCAAGGTCAGCGGCAAAGTCAGGACTGAGCAGCGGCGTGACGCTGAGAACGTAACGATCAAGCTGGGCCAGTTCTTCGCTGGTTCCCCCGATGGAGCCGGCTCCATTCTCGTGCAATGTCCGACTGGCCTCAATGAGATGTCGCACCATGCGCGTGGCCTCAACTGTCTTTGGGTGGTCCTTGGGTTTTGCAAGTTCGTAATTCACCTGCCAGGAATTACTGACGTTGGTGAGGTGGGTTTGGCTGCACGCACTGAGGACAACGCATCCAATCGCTATGGTGACAAGTCCTGTTGCAACATCTCGTCGTGGCGATGGCAGCGCGCCTCGGACATCATCGGGAACCTCAATGCTCAGGGCCATGCCGGAGCCTCGAATATTCCACGGCATCACGCAATGCCATTCTTCCCGTTCATCCCATCGTGCCACACTTGTGGTGAATAAAAATTTGTTCATTTCCGCTTGCATTGCACAGGAAATTGTTCATTCTCTCCTTGTGAGCAAGGCGGACAAGCTGTTGGCGAAAATCATGAACCCGCAGCAGGCCCGCAACGTGACCTTTGAGGAAGCCGTTTCGGTGCTTGAACATTCCGGCTTCGTCTGGGACTTGGGCACCGGCAGCCATCAGGTGTACCGTCACCCGGACGGTCGCCGGGTCACCCTGCCCAAACACGGAAACCTCATTAAGCCCGTCTATATTCACCAGATCCGCGAACTCCTCAAATCCCCTCCCACCTCATGAAATACCTCGTCAAAATCCACTGGAGCGAAGAAGATGAAGCCTACATCGGCAGTGTCCCTGCTTTGCGCGGTTGCGTCAGCCATGGCGACACCCTGGCACAAGCCGCCGCCAACATTCAGGACGCCGCCTCGGCCTGGCTGGCCAGCGCGCAAAAACATCACGATCCGATTCCCGAGCCCGATCTTGCCGCAGAGGAAATCACCCGGCTGGCCCCCCTGCTCAATGTTTCCAAGCTCGCCCGGCTTTCCGGCGTCAACTGCCACACGCTGGCCACCAAGCTGCGCCGTGGCACGCGCTTCACCCCCGACGAAAGCCATCGCATCCTTGACGCTCTTCACGGCGTTTGATCGTCGCTTTCTTTCGGTCCTGCTGAGGAGCCTTGGCGACGGAACGCCATGCGCTCTCGCTCTGACGCTTTCTCACTCCTTGGATGCTCCGCACCACGGAGTGCGGCAGCTTGCTGCCGCCCCGCAGAGCCAGCTTGCTGGCGAGTCTCGCGCCTGGCACGTCTCACTGGCTTCTCCCCCATGGAGCAAGCTCCATCCACCGCCAGGCGGGGGCAAGCCCCCGCACTCCAAGGCGGTGACCAGTCATGCACTCCACTGCGCTCACAGGGCGCCGCTCCAATCTGCCCTGTTGGCCCCGCGCCGGGGATTTTCGGACGGACTCGCATTTTTCGCTTTGCAAGTGGCTGGCGAGCCCCTAGGTTGCGTGTCCGCCCATGAAATGGTGGTCGTAGCTCAGTTGGTAGAGCCCCGGATTGTGATTCCGGTTGTCGCGGGTTCGAGTCCCGTCGTCCACCCCATCTTTCTCATCGGGATCGGCAGCGATCCGGACGAGGGAGGAGGGAATCCACAACCAGCGCCGATGCAGTCTCTCGAGAACCGGATCCACTACAAATTCCGCAATTCCCTGCTACTTGCAGAGGCGTTGACCCACCCCAGTTTGGCCTACGAATCGGCGAGTCCGCATTTTGACAACCAGCGGCTGGAATTTTTGGGCGATGCGGTGCTGCAACTGATCGTGACGGAGGAGTTGTACCGGATGTTTCCGGATTTCACCGAGGGGCGGCTGACCAAGCTGCGCGCGCGGGTGGTGTCGCGGCGGGCCTTGGCGCGTTTTGCCATGGCCATTCACTTGGGCACCTACGTGTTGCTGGGCAAAGGCGAGGAATCCTCCGGCGGGCGGCGGCGGCCTTCGACGCTGGCCGATGCGTTT
>TBL_comb47_HYPODRAFT_10004771_pt1 | contig 15423 bp, 12 predicted proteins | sample TroBogypolimnion_40_FD_10682 | JGI IMG/M metagenome (IMG submission 10682)
GGTTGGAAAACTGTCAGGGTCGGATTGGCGACATTATTGCATATGCCTCGAAAGGGGGGGGGGGTAAATTCTGCCTAGCTTTCCACTTCATGCTGGAGTTGGCGGAGAATTCTAAACGGGGCTGGTTTCCGGCTCCATGCACGAGTCCAAGTATTTAGTTAGAGGAGGTGAATATGCTTACCAAAGCGACGATACTTCATCATTAATTCGCGAATTAAAACAGTTTGCCTTAAGCCTTTAGTGGTTTTGTTCAGCTCCAAACACCTTAAAACTAAACATACTTGCCCAACAGCCAGAATCCAATCCCGTAAAAATCAGTCTCACATATCTTGCATTTGCTGTAAAGCTGTCACTCTGAATCTGCTCATTTTTCGAATTTTCCAATTTGTCAACCGCAGAAGTCCAGCTTACGTTGTCACTGGATACTTCTATTTTGTATTGGTATACCTTCGCAGGAAATTCCCACGTTACTTCCGAGCCGGTAATGCTGCTGGGTGCCCCCAAATCCACTTTCCACCAATGATTCAGATTACCATCTGCTGCGCACCATCGGGTCGTCGCGTCCCCGTCATTAGCTTTGGCAGCACTATAACTAGGAGAGTATTCACTATCTGCACTCGCACGCTTTCGCCGGGCGATATCATTGTTCGAATCCGGGCTTTTTTTCATCTTGAAATTTTCAAACCTTGCCGTGTTCCATCCCGTGCCGATTCCAGGCATGCCAGATCTATAAGTAGCATCATTGATTGCTGCAACCTGAATATCATCAAGGGATGCCGTAATGCGGTTACCCATAAAAGTCATCTTTAGATTATGCCAGGTGTTTGCAGTGACTGATGATGTGCCAGAGGCTAATTTGGTTGTGTGCTGGGAATTGGTCAAGGTGACATTCTTTGCCAGTAACCATTCGCCGTTATCGCCGGCTGAAAAAACATATCCGTTTGGCTTCGCAGCGGTCCAGCTGGTTTGGTCACCCAGCCGACCAATCAGGTTTACGGTGCCAGACTTCTCGATCAGCGCATCCACCGAAACGGCGTAGTTTTCCCAGTTCATATCGCCAACCAAGGTGAAAGGGGACTCAGAATAAAACCATTTTGTGCCAGCCATTGGAATTACTTGGCGTAAACTCTTGCCTTCGCCCGGTAGCCTGGCAATTTCAAATGTGCCATGCTGGTCCGAGAAATACTTTGGGGTTGTTCCAACACCGTAGTTTTCAAAGTTGTCAGAATATGTTTCAGGGAAGGAAGTGTCGGCAGGGATTGGATTGACCGCCCAACCCTTTCGCTGGCCGCTTGTAGTCGTGAGCGAATAAATTGTGTTTGGTGAAAGTTTGATTGTAAATGTTGCGCTCATGGGGGTGATGTCCTGCGAATGGATAAACTGCGCTGTGCTGTCGGATGTCCAAACATGCACCACCCCGGTGGATAGACCTCCTGACAGGTTAAAAGTCACTGGCCCGCTGTAATCTGTGTTTGCAATAATCGTGCTATAATCACCGCTGCTATCTGGCTTCTTCATGGTCACATAATAGTTGTTTCCGCTGGGGCCTGGCAGGGTTCCGCAGCCGCCGTCCACATACAGCCATCCGGGCTGTGCAAACTGCGTTGTGTGGGCAACGCACCATACGGCCGGAGATACTTCATAATACCCTGACCACGGTGTATTAGCTCGCATAACTCCGACTTTTGGACAAAGCAGGCTGTCATAGAAAGAATTAATAGGACACCAGGCCTCTGTCTTGGTCATCTTTCCATGAACATAGTTTCGATTGATTTCCACCGCAAAACCGAAGCCGTCATTCCAGACACCGGTTTTCGAATAATCCTCGCTCGACCATAATGACTTGCCCGTATTGACGGCATTGGTGGAGGGATACTGCCCAGCGGGGTAATGAGTGCATACGGCATTTATTGCATTTAAAAATGCCGGGTCTTTGACCAGTTGATCGGCAACGACCCACCCATTAGCCTCATCAGCAATTTCAATTTTCACGTTTTGCAAGCCGTTACGGTCAAGAGTTGGTCTTAAATAGTTTACCACAAAGTCTCTTCTTGTTGTATTTGTTGGATTCCAGCCGATTTCATTGCGGTTACCGGCAATGAAGTTCATGGTCACTCCCCAGGAGCTTTTGGCCCCCTGTATGAACTTGGTAAGGTAGTCGGCCTCATCTTGTGAATGCTCAGTTATCCAGGCCGGCAAAGTCCACCAAAGGCCATCCAGCAGTATGTTCTGGTTCCGGTTGTGAGCCTGTTGCATCAGCCAATATTCATAGCCCCGGTTAAAGTTGGGATTCGCCATTTCGGCGCGAGTTCGGGCAAAGCTAGGTTCGCTTCCGTCGGTGGAATTCAAGTCCCCTCCAATTTCAACTTTCAGATGCTGAAACCCCGCGCCGAAATTTGGCTTAAAAAGATAGTCCAAAATATCGCTCTTGAATGGCTCTGGATAGTCCGCGAGCAGTCTTGACGATGCCCCCGCGCTGACAGCTCCAATGCCCTCAAAGGTGCGCCCAACATTTTTACCGTTGATGTTGACGGTTGTCATAGCAGCACCTGCCGGCCTTATGTCGGCATAAATTAAACTGGCAACAACAATAAAACCTGCCGGAAATTCCAAAAAAACTTTTTGTTGAATTTTAACATAATCTGGGATTTCCCATTTGGTTTGTCGTCCACGACCGGCGTGGACTCTTTTTTGTGATTTTGGTCATTTTCGTTCTGCTTCATAGTTTTACAAGTCATTTTTCCAGTCCGCCCTCAGTTTTTTATCAGCACGGGAGGTGTTTCGACGCCATTGTTGGCTCAAATGCCATTTTTCTTCCGGCGGTGAAGACACCGCCTCCGTTGTGGCCGTGGTTTTCATGTGATTCCTTTCACTTCTTCTCATCCTGACATTGCGGTTGGGATGTTCAAAAGACATTGTGTGTTAATTGAAATTAGAACGAACCATGTCTGGATGGAATTCCAAACTGCAACCGATTCGTCGTCATGTCTTGCTGAAGGCTACTTTTCAGCTTTGAGTTTGGTCACTGATAGTGGAGGCAGCATCCAATCCCCGTTGGCGGCGGAGGTGATTTTCCCATTCTGGATCTCGCATTTTTGCTGAGTGATCCTAGTCAGGCGATCCGGCGCAAAAAGCGTTTCATCGCTGATTGCATGATAACCCGGTGGTAGTGCCATCCGCAGAGTTTGAGTTTCCGTTGCAAGATTGACGACGTAGATCACGATGCCTCCGGCACCTGTTTCGCACGCTTGAGCTTTCAGCATCGGCACCGCGCCAGCGGACAGCTTGGTTGCCAGCGGATATTTTCCGTCAAATCCAGCGGTGAAGAATTCAAAAATACGTCCGCTGGGAGAAAGCCAGGCGTTTTCCTTGCTGGATTCGATGATATTTTGACCCCAGGTATTGACACAGTTGTTGAAGTTGGCCAGATAAAATTCGCCACCATAAGAAAGGTAATCGAGCAAGCGATCCGCTGCGTTAAGCGCATAAAACCAGGTGCCCTCACGATACGACAGCGTCTTTTTGTAGTCGTTTCTAATGCGTCCGTCCCAACCATAACTTTGCCGCACATCGGGGTCGGCGAACGGCCCCGGCGAAGTGGTGTCAGGCAACCATTCAGTGTCAACTTGACGGATGGAAGTGCCATTCTTGCGGTTATAGTCACGCAACGCCAGCAAGGCAGGCCGGACAAACTCCGGGCTGCCGTTGCGATGGATCACACAATCAATCTGTGGTCCGGCGATTTCCAACATCTGCGGCAACCACTCTGGACCATAGGAATAGTATTCCATCATGATTTTAATGGTCGGATCCACCCGGCGCATGGCTTGCGCGAACTCGGCCACCTTTTGTGCATACTGAATGGCCGACCATTTGCGGCCCGCTTCATTGTCCATTTCCCAATAAGTCACATGGCAACCACGAGTAACACCGTTCTCCATGCGAAAGCGGCCCATGGCCGAACCATTGGACCCGTTGCAGTATTCCACCAATTCTGCCGCCTTGAAGGGAGTGCCCGTCATGAGGTTGACGCAGAGTTGAGGTTCACAATGGATTTCGTTACAAAGATCAAGAAACTCATCTACTCCAATGTCATTTTCCTCCAAGCCGCCCCAGTAATAACTTTCCGTCGCCTGCCGCGCGTTGCGCGGGCCGACGCCGGCGCGCCAGTCATAAAAACTCGCAAAGCATCCGCCCGGAAACCGGATGACCGGCGGCGCAGCGCGTTTGAGCGCCGCGACAACTTCAGCTTTCCAACCGCGCACATTGTCATGTGGCATCAGGGAACTGCAGGACAACAGCAGCCGTCCCTTCCAAGTGAAAACAATTTCCAATGTGGCGCGGCCTGTAAAATCCGGTAGTTGAAACGTCAAATCATGCTCCTGTTGCAAAGTCCCAAGTTCCAGATCACGGGCGAAAAGCACTTCGTCCGGTCTGGCTTCATTGCGAAAGCGCACCGTCACGATACGAGTTTCCAATCCAGATTTACTGGCGATTTCATAGCCATTTAATCCGGCGGATATTTTTGGCCCGGCGAAACCGCCGAAGAGTCCGAAATTGTATTTACGACCGGCTTGAAGATAAATCCCGTGCTGACGCAGACCGACGGAATTGGTGCCAAAGTTATCCAGCCAGAGCGAGCCATCACCTTTGAAAGTGTCGGTTCCAAACCCCCGGCCTTTGGCGCTGTGTTCGGGGTCAAGCAGTTCCCAGTCATTTTCCTCGTAACCGCTGTGCCAGAAAGGTGCATGGTCATTGTAAAGCTGCGGCCCGACACCGAGCCATTCCCACGTCGAACTTTTGTAGGGCGTAACTGGTTGAAAACTCCGGTTGAAAAGCATCTCTGCCCACATCCCGCTGCCTTGACGGCCAAAGCCTAGCTCCACGAAATTGCCGAAAATATATTTGCTGATTGGAATGTCGGATAGACGCTGGGGCGTTACTTGAAGTGTCAGAGGCGCTGCCTGATTAGTCGAAGCGACTTCAGAATGGGCGCGGGAACAAAAAACAACGCAAACCAAGAGAGCCACTGCCTTGATGAAATAACGCATAGTTAAACTTTATAGCTCGGATTTTCAGCATCGTTTTGCGCTGTTTTGAAAACCGACAAATCTTGCCCGGGTGCCAAGATCGCGTTGGATGCGCAACACTTCGTTCCATTTCACCATCCGTTCGCTGCGCGCGAATGATCCAACCTTGAGTTGTCCGGCGTTGGTCGCCACCGCCAGATGAGAAATGAAAGCATCCTCCGTCTCACCGGAACGTGCCGAGACAATCGGTTGCCAGCCCGCCTGCTGCGTCAACCGGATTGCGGCCAGCGTCTCCGTGACCGTGCCGATTTGATTCAGCTTGATCAGCACCGAGTTGGAAACCCGCCTTTCAATGCCGGTGCGGATGCGCTGTGCGTTGGTCGTGAACAGGTCATCACCCACAAGTTGAATGGTTTTGCCCAACGCGTCAGTAATTTGCCGCCAACCATCCCAGTCGGTGTCGGCCATGGGATCTTCAATCGAAACAATCGGAAAACGTTTGCACCAATCCGCCATCAATTCACCAAACTCTCGTGAGGTGAATTCGCGTTTTTCCAAGTTAAAGCGATAGCGTCCGGTTTTCTCGTCATAGAGATCACTGGCAGCGATGTCGAGGGCAATGGCCGCATCACGTCCCGGTGTGTAGCCGGCGTTTTGGATCGCCTCGACTAAAACTGTCAGCGCTTCTTCGTTGGTCGTGAACTCCGGCCAGAAACCGCCCTCATCCGCCACGCCAAAATATTTGTTACGCTTCCGAAAAATGTCACCCGCCGCGTGATAGACGTTATGCGTAATCTCCATCACTTCCTCGAAATTTTTCGCACCCGTGGCAATCAATAGAAAATCCTGCACATCCGTTCGCCAGTTCGCGTGCGCGCCGCCGCCGATGATTTGGATTTCGGGAATCGGCAGCAGCGTTCCCTTGCCTTCACCCAAATAGGCGTGCAACGGTTCGTTCCGCGCCGTCGCCGCCGCATTCGCAATCGCCATGGACACCGGCAAAATGGCATTCGCACCAAGCCGGCTTTTGTTTGGCGTGCCATCGAGTTCGATCAGCCTTTGGTCGAGCGACGTCTGCTCAAAAACATTTTCGCCGCGAAGCGCGGGCGCGATTTCGTTTTCGATGTTGGCGATGGCCTTGAAAACAGATTTGCCGCGAAAGCGCTGCTGGTCGCCGTCGCGTAATTCCAGCGCCTCAAACTGGCCGGTGGAAGCGCCGGAGGGAGCGAGGCCGCGACCACGCATACCATTTTCCAGCCGCACCTCGGCTTCCACGGTGGGCACGCCGCGCGAGTCGTAAATCTGCCAGGCCGTAATCGTTTTAATGTTCATTTGAGAGGGAGATTGGTTGCAGGCTGCGGCATTTTTCAGCCCAGCTTTGCACAAAGGGTTCCAGTTCAATTCGGTCCTGGCGCAGTTCGGTTGCCACAAAGTCACGGATGAATGCTCGCCGTCCTGGATCGAGATATTCCACCGGTGATTTGCCATCCACGCGTGCCAGCAATAACAACGGGAGCAACCGCAAGATGCGCGGGGAAAAGGTGGCTGACGATGATTGAGCCGACGTCAGATATTGTTGCCAAAAAATGGCGATCATTTTTCCCATGCCCGAATCAAGCGGCGCGTGCCGCAGCCATTTCAAAAAAAAGTGGTTCAACAAAAAGGCCACGTCGAACACCGGGTCGCCATACCAGGCCACCTCGCAATCTAACAGCACCATGCGGTCGCCGTGGATCAAAATATTTTTCGGGCTAAAATCACCGTGAACGAGACACTCGCGGGTGGCTTCAATCTGCGCGGCTTCGGAGGCAAAATATTTTTGCAACTCAGGATGCCGCGCGCCGGTCGTCAGAAGATACGGCTCCAGTCGTAGTTGCCGGAAATTCGCCGTGGTATCAAATTTCTGCCGGAGCGAATCATCATGCCGCGTGCGCCGATGAATTTCGCCGAGAATTTTTCCGGCCATTTCGGCGTGTTGCATGCGGCAATCGCCTGCCAGCAGCAATTGTTTCCAATTGGCAAAACCGCCGCCGAGAAATTCCATTCCGAAATAGCCGACGTCGGAATCCGCGAACATTATTTGCGGCACATTTTTGGGCAACAAGCGCCCGACGACTTCCAGATAATTTCGCTCGCTCGCATTGCGGCTGACATCGGCGAACCAGTCATCCTTGACTTTCAGTTTTGCCAGCGCACGTTTGACCACGAATTTGTTTGGACCGTCCTCGACCAGATAAATCTCACTCGACACGCCGCCGGTCAAAGGCACCAGCCGCGCCTGCGGATCACGCACATGCCCGTCGCGCCGCAGCACTTCCAAAAATTGCGTGGGTTCGTCCATCAACTCAAAGGGCGGGCAATCGTTTGCGAACGCAGATAGTCGTTAAATGTTTCCGGGCTGTTCACGCCGCCGCCGGTGCCGCTCAAGTTCACACCGCCATAAGGAAGGCCGTAGGCGAAAACGTTGTGCGCGTTGATCCAACTGTTGCCCGCCACCAAGCGTTCGGCCACGCGGTTCGCCCGTTTGAGGTCGGCGCTCCAAACGCTGTTCGCGAGTCCGTAGGCCAGCTGATTCACGGTTGCAATGGCGGCATCTTCATCTTTGAATCGCATCAGATAGGCGCACGGCCCGAAAATTTCCTCGCGGCAGCAAATATTATCAGCCGCGCCTTCCAGCAATGCCGGCTGGACATAAAAGCCATTCGCGGCATCCGCCGGTGAAATTTTTCCGCCGTCCAACACCACGCGCGCGCCTGTCGCTTTGCCGCGTTCGAGATAACCTAAAACGCGCTGGCGCTGAACCTCGCTGACCAGCGGCCCCATTTGCGTTTCGCGGTCCAAGCCGGGCCCAATTTTAGTTTGTTTTAAAACGTCCGTCACCTTGCCCACGAAGCGGTCGTAAATTTTTTCGTGAATCAGCCAGCGCGTGGCCGTGCAACAAACTTGTCCCGTGTTCAACGTGATCGCGCCCGCCAGTTGGGTTGCCGCCGAATCCACATCCACGTCGTCAAACACCACCGCCGCGCCTTTGCCGCCAAGCTCCAGTTTGCACGGAACTAGGCTGTGTCCACAGACTTCACCAATTTGTTTGCCAATTTCCGGCGAGCCAGTGAACGACATCCGTTTAATCAGTGGATGCGAAGTCAACGCCGCACCTGCGCTCACGCCGTCGCCATTCACCACGTTCAAAACGCCGGGCGGCAATCCGGCTTCGACCGCCAGTTTGGCCACGAACAGCGAACTCATCGGGGTTACTTCCGATGGTTTCAACACCACGGTATTGCCCGCCGCGAGCGCGGGCGCAATACCCCAACACATGAGCGTGAAGGGAAAATTCCATGGAAAAATAAAACCGCACACGCCATAAGGCACGCGCCAGGTGCGGGCTTCCATATTTTTAATCGCGAGCGGCACGCTGTATTGCGTCGTCATCGAAAGATCGGCGTAGTAGCGCAGGCATTGAATACCGAAGGGCACGTCAAATCCTTCGGCAGCGGCGATGGCTTTGCCGACATCAAGAGATTCCAATTGGGCGATTTCATCAGCATGTTTTTCCAAGGTGTCGGCAAAACGATGCAGCAACACCGCGCGTTCGTTCGGCCGCAATGCCGACCACGCCGGGAATGCTTTTGCGGCCGCGGCCACGGCGAGATCAATTTCCGCCGCACCGCCTAGTGACACTTCTGCGAGCACGGAACCGTCGGAAGGATTTATGACTTTGCCGGTGGCGCTCAAACGCGACTGACCGCCGATGTGATGGGGCAGCGGTTGGGCGAGAAAGTCGCGGACATTTTTATGTAATTCAGTTTTCATGGTTTGATTTTATGTTGATTTATCACAATGTAAATTTTTACGAAAGATGGTCGTTTCATCGCTGGAAAAGTTGATGTCAACGAGTCCGCCCATACCCGGTTTCAGTGCTGGCGGATTTCAAGTCTTCAGCGAGTGAGCGGCGAGATGAAATATTTCGGTGCTTCAATTCGGCGTGATACGCTTTGACCGCTTCCACCGGTTTGATTTCGCCATCCACAATCCGCCGCATGAAGGCGATGAAAGCGAGCGGATCTTCCGCGTCCTTGATCTTGCGGCCGAAGAGCGCAACCCGCGCGCCGTATTTCTGCGCATCGGCGAGCAGTTGGAACGCATCGATCGTCGTGCCGCTGCTGCCGCCCATGACGCCCACGATGGTCGAAGGATCATAGGCGACGAGTTCTTCCATCGCACGCGGGCCAAAATAGGGCACTTTCAAAAACAGCGGTCGGTCGTCGAGCGCCACACCGGCGAGCATCCGACAAATGTGGTCGGTCACGAAAAATGGAATTTCCTCCGGGCGAATTCCCGCATCCACATTCGGCGCGAACACTTCGAGAAGATACTGAAACCTCTTGCGCCGCGCTTCCGCACGAAATGCCCTGAAAGCCTCCAAAGCCTCCCGATCAATCTGTGGCTGGTTATTAAACGTAACGGAATAGAGGCCAAGATTGACAACCGGTTTGAGATGGGGTTTTGCAACCACGCTGCCAAATTGCGCTTCCTCAATATAACTCGTGGCAAAGGATAATGACGGATGTTCTCGATATTTTCCGCCGCGCGGACACCACACATCGCTGGTGTCGTTGGCGCGGATGGCGGGCGTGACATCGGATTTTTGAAAAAGCTTTTCACGATGCGCCAGCAGACTCATCGTGGAAACCGAACCGAGCATGATGTCCACGATGCCCTGTTCCACGATCGCACGGATTTGTTCGAGAAATTCCGGCATGGTGCGGAAGCGCCCGGAAGTTTCGTCACCGATCCGCCCCGGACTGGGCACACCCCAGCACATATCGGCATCTTTGGCGTCGGCGAGGATGAATTCGCGACTGTTCGGGTTTGCGTGAATTTTTTTAAGCTTTTGTTCGAGGCGGGATTTCATTGGGGTTTCAGGATTGCAAATGTTTTCTCAAATCTGGTGTCAGCGTGGATAAGTCCGCGCTCCGAACAGAATCGCGGGTGGGAAAATTAGATCGCCCGCCCAGCTTGAGCGCGACTTGTGCAGCGACCCAGGCGGCAAATTCCATGCGCTGAGGTAGCGCCAGTCCGTCGAGCAGCGCCGAGGCGTAGGCGGCGTGATACGCGTCGCCGCAGCCGGTAGTATCCACGACGGTCACCATGAACGCGGGCTGATGAAAAATTCCCTTAGGCGTGAGCGCCCAACTGCCGTGAACGCCATCGGTCGCAAGCAACTGGCCGGGCGTCCATGCGCTTAATTGTTTTAGCGCGGCGACGGGATCCGATTCGCCGCTCAAACGCTTCGCCGCGCCAAGTGGAAGGATGATGTCGGTCCCGAGTTCAATCAGATGTCGCAGGACAGCCGGATCGCCCGCTTCAACATCAAGCACGGAGCGGCACGCTGTTCCCTGCGCGGCTTGCAGCATCGTCAGCGCAGCTTCGGTTTCGTAGCCGTCCACAAGAATCAACTTGGCGCGCTTCACATCAGCGGTCGGAATGTCTGAGCGCTTCAGCGAGCGGTAGCCGTTGAGCGTGTAAAAAACCGTTCGTTCGCCGGTGGCTGGATCAATCTCAACCAGGGCCACACCGGCTGAGGCGGTAGCGTCCGGAATAAAATAATCTTCAATGACACCGTGACAGGTGAGTTCAGAGCGAGCGATGCCGCTCAGGGTGTCGCTGCCCATGCGGGCGATAAAACCGGTGCGCCAGCCGAGCGACGCCAGCAAACAGGCGGCATTGCCAGCCGGTGCGCCGCCCTGGACCAGCAGGTCAGGGACTTCATGCTTCTCACCATGCTGAACTTTTTCAGGCAGGCGGACGAGAATGTCCACGATGTTCAACCCGGTGACGAGCACGTCTATTGTTTGCGGCGAACTCATGGCTGGCTTAACCCGAACGCTTCGTTCGCGCCGCCGACGGCGACTTCCTGAATATCGAGCCAATGGTGCAACATTTCCAAATCCTGCTTCCAATAGCCAAAACCGAGACTCCAGTGATGATCCAGCCCGCGACTCATGATGGTGTTCATGATCTGTCCGGCGGTGAATGGCGCTTTCGGTTGTAACTCGCAGTAGTTACCGCGAAACGCCAACGGCGCGTCGAGCAAGTCACCTTCAAACGCAAACGCGCGGCTGGCGTCAGGAGATTGATAGCGCAACACCGTGGCCGGTCCCAGCTCCAGGAGAAACTCCAGCATGAGGCCGACGGCGGTTTCGGCATTGGCATTTTCCAGGATGGAATGGCGCCGCGCCTCAAACTTGGTGCCGCGTTTAAGCCACCGCGTCGGGCACGCGCCGCAATGCCAGATACCGATGCGGTTCCGCGCGAGGTCGAGTTGCGAGAGATCCATCATCGTCGAGACTGAATTTCCTTCGCTGAGGAGGTGCATGGCGAGCGAGGAGAGCAGGCCGTTCATCTCGCCTTCCTCGGCGGTGCACAGGCCGAAGTCGTTGAGCATAGATACGCTGCCATCGGTAGTGCAGCCGTATTGATCAATCAATTCCGGCCAGCTTTTCACGACGCAACCAATGTAATTTTTTTGCGCCGCCATATCCAATGCCGCTAGCCCGATGCGCAACGTCTGAAAAATTTGTTCGTCCGGCACGTCATTGCGGGCGCAGGACGGCGAATTCACAATCGCATCCCGCAACCGGCGCAAGTCGACATCCTTGAATTTTCGCGCATGGTCAAAGGCCGCTTGCAAATCAATCCGGTCGAAACGCAGACCAAAGCGCCGCATCACGGCAAGTTCGTCCACTTCTCCATCATAAAATGCCGTGACGCGCGAGCCACCGACGTGCAACACACGGGCATGTAAAAACCGGGCGCGGGCGCGCACGGTGCGGGCAAAGCGGGCGAGAACCGGCTGCGCATCCGGACCAATGTCGGCGTTAAGCCATGCGTATTTCACGCCGAGACGGTGGAACATGTTCAGCAGAAAATTCTGACAGCACAGGCTGTTGCTTTCGAGGCGGCAACTTTCCGTCGCCGGTTCGGGCATGGACCAACTCAAAAGCGGCACGGGATGGTCGTTGAGCCAGCGGCCCAACTGTGAGCCGATTTCGCCTGCCGTGTAAGTGGCATGAAACAGGACGAGTCCGTCCACGCCTTGTGCCAGTTGGGCATTGAGAAATAAAATCAACTCATCTGGATCCTCCACCGGCGTCGGTGCGGAAATGACAGCATAGTGCCGCGTGTCCAAATGCTTTCTGATCAATCTCACCGCTCCGTCAAACGCCTTGCAGGCGCGTTCCCAGGGAAAATGAATTTTAACGCCAACCCCGATGACCACAATGCGGGTCGGTCTTGGCGCGGGCAAGGCGGGCACCAACTCGGCCAATAATTTCGTGGTCACGCCTGCCAACGGCAAGTTGTGGTTGGAATCGGTGGCGAGGCGCGGGCGGGCAGCCCTGGTCGCGCCGTTCGTTCCGGAAATTTTTTCAGTGAGCTTGTTCATAGTATTTTTGGTTCCGCCTCACCCTAAATTGGCGAGCAGACAACATCGAAAACTTGTAGAAAAAGAATTGCACTGGTTGGATTGTTTTTATTGTTTTTGAGCCACTTCGATGAATGCCAAAATCTTTTCGAGCGACGTATCACCCTCCACCGAATGTGACGGTGAGAAAATATATCCGCCCTCTTTTCCCAATTCGAGCAATCGCCTCGACTCGGCAATCACCTCTGTTTTTGTGCCAAAGGGAAGGGTTTTTTGCATGGAAAGCCCGCCGTGGAATGCCAGGCGGCCGCGATAGCGAGGGAGTATTTCAAATACATCCATCACCTCCGGCTGAAACGGATTAAAACAATTCACCCCGATGGACACCAAGTCGTCAAACAACTCGTCCACATCGCCACAGCTATGAATCATCACATGCTTTCCCGCCTCATGCACCCGGTTATACATCCGCTTCAGCCGGGGAAAGATGAACTGCTTCCACAGCTTGTAACCCATCACCAGCCCATGTTGCTGGCCCCAATCGTCACCAAAATAGACGGCATCAATATCGTAAGTCAGCGCCTTGTCTATCTGTGCCAGGTTGTAATCGCAGATTTTGTCCAGTAGATCATGCACGAATTGCGGGTCCACAACGAAATCCATGAGCAGGTTTTCCATGCCCCGCAATGTCCACGCCCTTTCGTAAAGGGAAAATCCGATCTGGAAAACGCGGAACATCTCCGGCTTGGCCTTGATCTCGCTCTCAATATTCGCATAAAAGCGCTGATCAAGAGGGTTCGGGAACTGATAGCCATTTAACGTCGGCTCACTCAATACACAGCCGGTCACATTGCCAATGTCTTTATCAATGTTCCGGTCCCATACCACTCTGAATACGTCCCGATAACGATCATCTCCGAGGTAATCAAAAAATCCTATGTCGCTGCCTAGTTGTAAAATATGGTTTCCCAACACTCCGTCCAGGTCATCAACTCCGTAATGTTTTTGCAACATTACTTTTGGCTCGACCGTAAATTTGAAAGACCAAGGCACATAGGGTGGCTTTTTCCCGTCCAACACGATCCGGATGACTTCGCGTTTTGTCATAATTATCAATTCGCCAAAATCAGTCTACGAGTTCACGTTCAATCTGTTCCAATGTTTTACCCTTGGTTTCGGGCAGCTTGAAAAAGATGAATAAAAATCCGGCGAGGCAGATGGCGGCATAAACCCAGAAGCAATTGGCCAGGCCGAGTTTTTCATACATGACCGGAAAAGTTTGGGAAAGCAGGAAATTACCGAGCCACAGTGCCACAACCGAGACAGACATCGCGCCGCCGCGAATGCGATTTGGGAAAATCTCGGAGAGGATGACCCAGGTGATCGGGGCCAGTGTGCAGCAGTAACACGCGATGGCAGCTACTACGAGAATGACCGGAACCAGACCTGTTATGTGTTCGTGATAGGCCCAACCAGTAGCCACATAGATGAGCGTCAGTCCAAACGCACCACTCAACATCAATCCGCGCCGGCCCCAGCGATCCACTGTCGCGATCGCCACAAAAGTCATCAGCACGGCGACCACACCGGTGATGACAATGCTGAACAGAATGGCGGAAACCGCGTAACCCGCATCCGCGAAAATCCGTGAGCCGTATTGGAAAATCACGTTGATGCCGCACCATTGCTGGAATACCGCCAACACGATGCCTAGCAAAAGGATTTTGAGCATCTTGGGCGTGAGGAGTTCACGCAGGTCCACCTTGTCAATTTCATTAACCAGCGTGGTCTCAATGTCCCTTACCGAGCGCGCGGCGTAAGCTGCGCCGCCGATTTTTTCCAGCACTTTCAAGGATTTTTCAGAACGCCCCTTTTTTGCCAGCCAGCGCGGACTTTCCGGCACAAAAAACATGGCTGTGAAAAATATGGTGGCCGGCACGGCGGTCACACCAAACATCCAGCGCCAAGCCACCTGCACATTCCAAGAATCAAACGGGATCAAATCCACGGTGGTGCCAGCCGGTGTTGGCTGCGCGATGAGCCAGTTGGCGATTTGCGCCAGCATCACGCCAAGCGCGATGGTGAGCTGGTTGATTGACACCAGCCGGCCACGCATGCTGGCCGGCGCAACCTCGGCGATATAAAGCGGCGAGAGGTTGGAGGCGATGCCGATGGCCACACCGCCAAGCAGTCGGTTTGCGACGAAAAATAAGAAATTCGGGGCGAGGCCCGTGCCGATGGAAGTAACGACGAACAGCAGGCCGGAAAGGACCAGCAGCGGCTTGCGTCCGAATTTATCACTCAAGGCACCGGCAAATAAAGCCCCCGCCAGCGCGCCAATCAAGGCGCTGCTCATGGCCCACCCGACCTGGAGCGCGCTTGCCAAATGGAAATATTTCTCGTAGAAAAGTTCTGCCCCACCGATTACCACCCAGTCGTAGCCAAACATCAGCCCGCCGAGCGCCGCCGTCAACGCGATCGCGAAGATGTAGCGGCGATTGAATTTCGCGTCGTGGTCGTCGCCGGTCGAGGCGGAGGTGAGGTTAGGTGTCATGATTGTTTGGTTGTTTAGATGAACGCGAATCAATGGGTGCGCGATGGCGCGGCCTGCTGGATAGTTTGGTGGAACAATTCAATTTCAGCCGCATCATAAGGCTGATGATCCGGGCGGAAAAGATCATGTTGCCAGATTTTTGGCAGCGGATCTCCCGGGCGGTGGCCCCAAGGGAGGTCCGTTTGCGTCTTGCCATTAACCAGGCCCCAGTTCAGGCAGCCGACGCGCTCGGCCGCAAACACTGACAAACACGCGGCCACGGTGGAGCCACGCGGACGGTTGAGCCATTCGCTGCAAATCAGCGGGCGACCGTTGCGCCGGAGGTCGTTGATCTCCCGCCGCAGTTCGCTGGCCGGCTCGTAATTGTGAAAGGTGATGATGTCGGAGTGGCTTGCCAGGAAATCAGTGATACG
>TBL_comb47_HYPODRAFT_10004772_pt1 | contig 15421 bp, 15 predicted proteins | sample TroBogypolimnion_40_FD_10682 | JGI IMG/M metagenome (IMG submission 10682)
AAAAACATGAACTCTTCTGATGTTAAACATTTTGCCGAAACTAAACACAAAGGACTTCCAAAAAAAGTTAAAAAAGAATCAGTTATTACAAAATTTCAGGATTTTGTAAATGAATCAAACCAAAATTATAGTCCATCTATTTAATTCTTTACTATAAAGACATGTAGTAACACCAATTTTATGATTTTTATTTAAAATTGGTATATTTTTACTTAATAAAAAATCTTTTAATAACCATTCTATACAGATATTATTATAATCATGTGTATTAATATCTAAAAATTTAATAAACTCATCAAATAAATTTTTCTTGAATCCAAAAAAGAATGTATGAACACCATTATCAGGTCCATAGATGTCGCCATCATATTTTGCAATAATATCAGAGTTTATATCTAAAATAGAGACATTTTCAATTAAATACCTACCAGTTATTTTAATTATCAAATCGTAATCATTAAAATTAGAATTTTTCAAAAAATCTTGAATATGTAACATCTCATTTATACCTTTATTGCTATATAAATTACTAACTTTAGAATAATAAACTGGTATACCACTATCTTCTAATTCTACTACTTTATATTTAGATATAGTTTCAAGTATTGTTATTGAATCAAATTTGTCCTTAAATTTTAAAGCATATTCAAAACTTTTATTATAATCCAACATACGTTGTTCATATGAATACCCTAATCTTAATAAACACAATTCCTTTGGAATTACAGCGGTAGTGATAATTAAATGAATCATACATTTTTTTCTATTATAGCAACATATAAACCGTTCCACCAATTATTAACATCAGCATTTCCATTTGATTTTAAATCCCAATCACTAACTATTTTATAATTTAATTTTTCAAATGCTAATAGTGTACCATCTTTAGCTGGTTGATGATTCCAATCATCAATAATGGCTATAAATCTATCATCTAAATTATCATTAAGTAACAAAAATGCATTTTCTTGACTTATTGCATCATGCTCACCATCATAAAAATAAATATTATATTTTTTTGTAAAAGAAATTTTTTCAAATTCACTCTCTATAAATTCCGTATTTTCATTTGGTGCATTAATAAAATTTTTTAAATTAAATTTACATTCTTCTCTTGGTGAGCCAAAATCACAAAAATTATCTATTGCTGTCGCATAAGTATATGTATTTTTATATAAAGATGAGATAAAAGTTGAACCTTTCCAAATTCCAATTTCAAGATATCTAACATCATATATTGATGATATTAAATTATTCAAAAAATGTCTAACATTATTAGATGACATACCTTCTATTTCAAGAACATCATTCGTTAATTTAGATTCACCATTTAACGCATTTAAAATTGCGTTATCTACTATTTGTTTATTCATATTATTTCTATTTTTTTATTTGAAAAATTAACTAAACCTGTACCAGACCAATGACCAAGATCAGTTACATCATATTTATCTTTCTTTATATAATTCCAAAATCTTTTCATACCATCATTTAGATTTATATCATCACAAATTAAAATGCCATTAAAATTTATATTAATTAATTTTTCATAAAAATTTATTTCTGAATCACCATCATGTGGATCAATATCCAATAAAATTATTTTAGAAGATTCTAATATTAATTCAGACTCCAAATTAATATCCAATATCTTTTTAGTAACATTCTTATAATAATCAGTAATATAATTAATATCTTTTGGATATATATCATATGTAAATACCGAATTATTTGGATTTTGTGCAAGTGCAATACAAGAATGGCCTTGACAAGTTCCAGCATCTATGATAAGTTCATTATTATACAATCTAGATATATATGTTAATAATCTATAATGTTCGCCATAATTTTTTAAATAACTAAATTCATCTAGTCTATCATCAAAATACCTTAAATCAATTTTTATTATTTCTTCTTTTATCAATTTCATAATTTTTCAAAATATTTTTTAGCTTCATATACTGAAGCTTGTGCTCGACCCCTTGTTTGTGCAAAATATAAAGGGTCAAATCCACTACCAATATCAAGGATTGTTATATTTTGATTAAATTCTAATAACGATGCTGATATTGAGGGTGATTGTAAACCAACACTTAACATTATTATTGAATCATCAACTATAACATTTTTTATTGTATTTACAATTTTATCATGCTCAGAAAATGCATTTATTAATGGAATTTTAATATAATAATTTAAATTCAATAATTCACTTAATCCTGATAACCTTTCAGGTCCAACATATATTTTATTTCTACCTGAGTCTTTAATAGTCTTATAAAAATTAAATAAATCTTGTAATTCAACATTACCCCAGCCTAACATTAACAATTCAAACGGTTGAATAAAAATTGGGCTATTAAGACCTTGCATATCATTACGCATAATAAAATTTTCATACCAATTTAAATTTCCTTCATCTCTACTATTTATTGGAGGATTAGAATAAAACCAATCACAAATAAAACATTTCTTATTAACCAATTGAATAAAAGAATCTCTTAGTTTTTTACCTAATTCATTTGAATATGGATGCATATCAATATTACCACCTTCCTTATTTTGCATACAATCTATCTCACCATCACCAACCTTAATGACACTAAAATTTACATTTTCTAATATCATATTTTTTAAATTTGATAAATTTTGTTCAATATATTCTTTTCGTGTCATTATCTATAAATTGTTTTTGGATATTTTAACATTATATAATCTGAATATTTTAGATTATCTCTTTCCCAATAATCATAATAATAAGTTTCGTCATCTTTTATTATTAATTTCTTCCATATCTTTTTAGTACAATTAAAATATAANTTTAAAATAGGTTGTTCATTATTTCTAGTGCTATAATATNTATTTGATAATTGAATAATATCATCCTTTGTATTTTCATTTAAAATATTAGTATCAAATAGTAAAAAACCACCCTGAAAATAATCAATATTTAAATCATACTTTGATTCTAACTCTGCATACAATTCAGGAAAATCAATCTTGTTAAATTGAATACTCAATTTCCATTCATATGTAGGATAAGCATCTGAGTGTCCTATTATTTTATCAGTACAATCTAAATTCATTATTTTATCAACTGGTTTAAAAATATGCATACCTGCATCAATACATAAACATTTTTTCCATTGTTTAAAATAAGTATCAAATATATGAACTTTATGCCACTGAAAAGTTAATCGAATCTCTTTAGTATCTACAACATTTTTATTTTTAAGTAAATTTATGATGTCACTCCTATCAATATCTGGAAAATATTTAACAATAACTTCATCAATAATTACATTTTTATCTTTTAAATCATTACCAATCATCAATACAATATCATCTTGATATTTACCAACCTCTCTTAACTGCTTAATTGTATTTTTAGCTTTTTCCAAATACTTTTCATTACAAAAAGTAATAATACATTGTTTTTTCATAATTTATAAATTTCATTGTACCAATAGAACATATCTAACTTATCCAAATACCAATGAGTATTCATTATTCTATTATATTCTCTATTTAAAAAATCTTCGTTAATTTCTTCCCAACTATCAACAAGACATATAGGTAAATCTTCATAAAAAGAACTATTTATGCTACGTCTTTCAATTGGTATAGTATTCAAATATAAAGTCTCCCATTTTCTGTGTGTATCTATACCATTACCTTCAGGACAAATAACAAATTTATGATTATATATATTATCAATATAATTATCATAATTTTGACCATTTGATCCATATTCTACTGTAACAAAATATTTATTACTCAATAAAGTGTATGGTATAGTTCTTTCTTTTTTATTGGTGTTTATATTATGATTTATATAAACTAAATTCTTAATATTCTTATTTGTCTTTACTTTATCTGATAATTTTTCTTGTTTATGTAGATTATAAAACCATTTACTATTTTCTAAACCTATTGGTAATGAATATAACCTTTCGTCTTTACAATTAACATTTTGAGAATACCATTTTATAACATTTTTTGGTAAATTATTAACGTTATTAATATTAATATCACTATTATGTGTTATAACTATAAATTTATTATCTAAATCTTTTATTAAATTAAAAAATTGATTCTTATACATAGTATGAAGATAAACTACATTTATTTCTTTTAATTTTTTAATATCAAAAGTATTCTTTAATTTATTATAATCATCATTTCTATCTTCTATAATATCCGACGAAAAAATAAAATCAACATAATCTGATCTATAAAATTTTTCACCAATAATAAAATCCATATATTTTTTATCACCTATATACATAAAAATATTTTATTTTTGCCAACTAGTGTACCACATATGTACACAATACGAATCTTTAGTACAAAATTGTTTAATAAATCTTTGACTTTGATCAGTATCATTTCTAACAGAAGCTCTATACAAAGCTGGAAATGCATAAAAAAATACAGTAGGAAAAACAACAATTTTATCATCAGGATTATTATAAATATATTCAAATAATTTATCTGAAAAATATTTAGGACCAGTTAATTCTAAAATTCTATCAAAATTACTAGTTGATATTACTTTAATATCATCAATTAATTTTCTTAATAATTTGTGATTAGGCTTACAGCCTATTAAACCATTAAAAACTTCTGGAATATCTACATGACCAGTACCTGTGAATAAATCTAAATATAATAAATCATTAAAACTCTTCAAACATTCAAAATCTGTGTCAATATACAATCCACCATATCTATATAATATTTCATATCTAAATATATCTGATTTTGATCCTAAATTTTTAATTTTATTAAATTGCTCAATATTTTCTAATTTAAACTCATCAACATCTTTATCTGTCCACAATTTATATTCCCAATCTGTATTATTTAAAATCCACGTATCTCTAAGTCTTTTATATTTATCAGGAAATTCACCACCTAACCAAACCTGATGAATTATTTTAGGTATATTAACAGCATTTTCTTTTTCAAGATAATACTTATTAAAATTTTCTTCTAATTTATTCCATATTGGATTTTTTTTAATGGAATTTACCATTAACATTTTAAATTCACTCATAAATTTCCATCTAAATAATTTTTATAAATAAAATCTTCTGCTATTAAATATTCTTTAGCTCTTTCAAAATTATCTTGTATAGCATCTTTCATTTCTTCGTACTTTTCAAAAGATAAATTTTCAAAAACTTTATTCATATCATTATTAATTATTATCATACCATCAGTATTAAAAAAATCACCAATTGATGGACAACCCCAATAAATTGGAACAGTACCAGTCATAAAACAATCTAATAATTTTTCTGTAAAATAATAATCTTTATTCGTATTCTCAATTGTTAATGAAAAAGCATAATCTTTTAATCCAATCAATTTATATTCAATAGGATTATAACCTCTGCCATAAACATCCATTTTATTCCTAAAATTTTGAATAAACTGATGTCTTAACATATGACCAGCCGTCATTCTTTTTGCGGACGCAATTGTTGATACTAATTTTTTCTTTTCATATATCTTCTGATCTTCTGGTTTAATCCAACAACCTCCAGTTGGACAAAATTTAAATTTTTCACCACTATCCAATAAATTCTTATTATTAGTTAAAACAATATCAAATCTATAATCATTTGATTCAATCCATTTATAAGATTGTGTTGTAATATCTGGAGATTCTAATAACCAAGCAATATTAACTTGATCACTTTCTGGACGATGAAACCTTACATTATTTATACTATAATCTGTATAAAAAATAATTTTATCATCTTTAATTGGAGTTCTATCCCACTCAATATACTTTGATTCCTGAAAATCTGTGCTATATTTTGCATGAGCAAATATCTGATCTATAATTTTAAACTTTTTCTTCATAATATCTTAATATAAAAAACTTTCAAAATCCATTTTTTTTAATTATTTTTTTTTATTAATTTTATCTTTACAATTTTAATCTTCTGTTTCATTTATTCTTTCTAATTTTTTTTTACGCAAATAGCATTCAATAACATTAATTGGAATATGATCTAAGCTTCTCTCCTGTTCACGCCTAATAGTTTCTGGTGATGGTGCAGTAGTAGTTATAGTGGTCCATTTACATTCTAGACTATCATAGTATCCTTCACCTTCCATAGTTATTGTTTTATTAAATTAATTTTAAGTTCTTGATGACAAGCCGTATTTTTTATACCTTTAAAATCTTCTAAATCAATAATAAATCCATTTAAAAAACTATCATTTAAAGATTCAGACGAAATATTACCATGATAATTTCTATTAAAATTCTGAACTTTATTTATCGGGTTATTTATAATAATAGACTCGTCAAAACAAATCATTTTTGGTCTATTTAATGGATATCCTGCCAAGATACTTTCATATGAATTTGGACTATTAAAAGATATTGCTTTGGTAAGTGTTGTTATTTCTGCTGTTCTGAAAAAATGTCCATCTAAACTCATAGGATATCCATAATCACCTTGTTGTCCATACCACTTAAATACATTATTAGTTTCAAAAGATGGTGGAGTCATTCTTAGTTTTGCTGGATAACAATAGTTTAAATAAGGATTTAATCTCAACGATAATGTTAAAATATCCTTATTTAAAGTAAATAATTTAAATTGTAAACAATCTAAAGTGAAAGTATTTTTAAAAATTATATCATCAACAAAAAAAATAGAATATGGATTATCTTGATTCAATAAAAGAAGTACATGATTTTTAAAATTAATTGTCTCTTTTATATATTTAATATTACTATCATTATGATTACTAAATAATTTTTCATACCCGTCCTTAAATTTATCGTTAGAATATGTGTATAAAATATTAATCTTATGCTCATAAAATTCTTTAAAATAAAATTTCATAGAACGAAGAAATAATTCTAATTGTTGTGCACGGTCTCTTGAGAATACTATAATATTTAACATAGTTAATTATATAACTATGAAATAAAAAGGTTTATTTAAAATCAGAAAATTTAATTATTTTCATAAATTCAAATAATTTAAAAACTTTCATTAAAAATTAATCTTTAATTATATATTAAAAATATTAAAAATATTTTTTTCTTTTTACCTATTTTTTGGATAATCATATGTTTTATTAATATCCTTAAATTTTTTCCTTAATAATTTAGTTTCCTTATGGTCTCGACCAATAACATATGCATATTTATGCTTATTTTTTGGCTTTCTTACATAACAATTATTTAAACATTTAATAGAATATTTTTTCATTTTTTCGACAATATCAGTTGGTATCTTATTCCACAAAATTGAAGTTTTTTTATTCCAATCATTGTTCCAAATGATTCCATTTTTTTTCAAATATGATTTATAAAAATTTAATTTTCTAAATCCTCTATTGTTAACCCATCCATTCGGATTATCTGGATTAAAATATAATTTCCCTGAACCAAAATTATTTCCAAGATAATAAAAATTACAAGCTTGATATATTGTACCAAGTTCTTTTGCTTCTGGATCAGCATATGCCTCAAATAATCTAAATTCTGTATTTTTAGCCATCCATTTAATTGACCACATTAATAATGCACTAGCTAAATTTTTTGGAGTCCAAGATGCACAAGCACCTCTACTTATAAGTTTTTCTAATTCATGTGTATTATCACCTAATATCATAGAAAAGGAATTTGGTGTTGACATAATAATAACTCCAGCCAAAATATTATTATATGTTGCAATGAACCTATGTGTTGGCCTGTTCGGCATTTTACCTAACCACTCATATTTTTTAATAAAATTTACAATATCTTTAGTTCTACTATCGTCTTTAGATATTGATTCAAAATTAAAATCACTAATTCTTAAACTTTTATAATCAAAATTGATATTTTCTATATCATTTTCTAATGTTTTTAATCTTAAATCATATTGCCATGAATGTTCTTTATTATAAATAAATGGGCTTATCATTTTATCAAAAATTTTATAATTTTTATCTAAAATAAAAATAAAATTATAACCATTTTCTTTACATATTTGTTGTTTAGCTAAATTTTTATCTTTATGCTCATCGAACCAATATGATGATTTTATCTCTATTATTAAATTTAAATCTTGAAAATAAAAATCAGGATAATATGTACACTCATTATTATTAAAAACATATTTAATTGATTTGCATCTCTTAATATTTATTTTATCAAAATAATTATTAAGAAAATCTAATTCATACTCACCTTGATAATAAATATCAGAATCTCTAAAATTAAAAATATGATATCCATTTTTAATCATTTTTTTATATACATTTTCATTTTGTGCTGGATAATATACACCATATTTTTCAAATATAATATTAGATAATTTCTGTTTTATTAAATCATTTTGCATTGGATTCTCAAATCCAAATTTTTCTAAACATGTATTTTTATATTTTTCTCTATTATTATAAAATTCATCATTATATCTTTCTTTTTTACTTTCAGATATTTTTTCCTTAATTATTACAGAACCTAAAGGTGATTTTGATAAATATCTATTTATACAGGTATTTTCAAATTTTAATTTAATTTCACTATTCTTCAACGGGTAATCTACACCATACAAATTATTTAATGTTATTTTAGATTTTTCTTTAAAATCAATACTTGACATATATTCATCAGAGCCATATTTTTCTTTGACTGTTATTTTAGATTTTTCTCTAACTTTTTTATTTTGCATAGAATATTCAACACCATATCTTTCTAAATTTGTCTCCTTAGATTTATTTTTAAAGATATCTAATTTTAAAGGATGGTCTACACCATATCTTTCTAAATTTGTCTCCTTAGTTCGAATACCAGAACATCGTTTACAATGATAAATATCATTCCTAATATTTCTTAAATATGAAAAATATGAAATTTTATAATCTTCTTTACATTCATCGCAAGATACGTCAATTTTATACTTAGATGTTTTTGGTAAATCATTAACATTAATTATTATTATATCACCAGATTTTACATCATACCCTAAATTATTATAATAACCAATATTCTTATTAGTTGTTTTTATTTCTATTTTATTTATTTTAATCATATAACTATATATTATTTAATAGCACAAAAGTTTATATTATTATTAATATTTTTAATATTTTTAATAGCACAAAAGTTTATATTATTATTAATATTTTTAATAGCACAAAGTTTTTAACTGATATACAAAATCTATTTTTAGATGTTTAAATAAAAAGATTTAAAAATAAAAAAGCCAAACTTTCGTTTGGCTTTTTGTATATAAATCCTTAAAGGATAGTAGATTAGATTAAAACTCCAGCTGAGTCAGTTACAACAATTGTCATGAATTGTTTCCAAGGAAAAAATCCAATATCGGCCACAGCATATCTTGAACGAATTAACATTCTAGGTGCCCATGTTGCTTCGGAGATAAGTTGAATACTCTGTGCCATTAAATAAGGTACGAATACCAAACCTGGTTGTTCAACACTATTTTTTCTTCCTAAGAAGATACGGTTGTCATCCCATCTTTGGTAAGGGTCAACATAGATTGAAATGTTACCGATATTACCCATAGGGAATAATTGTCCGTTTGCGTTTAAGTTTGCTTTAACTGGGTTAAGAGTATAACCTGCAACGTCTTGAATAACAGAAGCTAAGTTACCGTTAGTTACAAGATATTGAGCTGGTCCAACACGACCTTCAGTTGCGATGAAGTTAGAAGCGTTATTGATTTTAGCAATAAGTTTTCTTTGGATAGAGTGAGTTGTTTCACCACCTGGGGTAGCTGCACCAACTGCTAAATAATTATCAACGTTGAAGTCAAATTTAGGATTTCCAGCTGCATCTTTAGGAGTTGTCCAAGAAGTTCTATTTTTGTCTGCAAGTTCAGTTACTTTAGAGATAATTTGTTTAGAAATAGTTTGGGTAAGTTCATTAACCAATACTGATTCTAATTTTTGAACGATATCCATACCTGTTGCGGCTTTAATATCTTCAATTTGGGTTCTCTTTAATGTTGAACTGATTTCAACGTCACCAACTTGAATAGTTTTGGTGAAAATATCAGGACCAATAACGTTAGGATAAGTTCTTTCGTCTTCATCTCTTGTCATAGGTTTTTTAAGATACCAACCAGCAGAGAAACCAGGAATATGGTCTTCTAATAATGAAACTAGTTCAATTGTAGCACCTGTTAATGCAACAAGGGTAGGAGCACCTGTAGCAGCAGTAGCGATTTCTGCAACAACACCTGAATTAAGGATGTCATAAATAGAAGCTTGTGCTGTTGGGAAAGTATTTCTATCATCAACAAACCCCCAACCAGCGTTATTAGCACCTGGGTTAAATTGACGGAAAACTCTAAACATTGGGTAGCCATTAATACGTGACCAACCTAAAAATTCCATCCATCCTTCTTTTGCAAGAGTTGGATTTTGTGCATAAGTTGTTAAATTTGGATTAAAACCAATAATATCAGCGTTAGTTACAGTACCACCTAATTGGAAATATTTGTCTACAGTTGAAGCTGCATTAGCAACTTGGCAAGGAGTAGTACCACCAGATAATTTAACATACATTTGATTTGTTAAACCACCTACTTTTTCTCTAATTGGTTGAAGATTTGCATCTAAGTTAGCAGCCATAGCAGCTTTAAGAGCAGTATTCAAAGTTGATAAACCACCTGTTAAGTTTAATTGGAACATAATTGGTCTTTCATCTTTCAATGTTGAGTCATCTAAGTTATCATATTTAAAATCTACGAATAACAAGTCAACTTTTGGAGAAGAAGCTGGTTTAACAGCTACTAAATCTAAACCAATAGTTTGAGCAGCGATTTTCATTGAAACTGGTAAAAGGTTTTGTCCAATATCACCAGAACCGATACCACCTGCACCACCTGCGGTATAATCACCCCATACTAAACCAGGAGTTGTTGAAGGTTGAGCCGCTTGAACAGCACCCATACCGTTTATGTTACCTAATGTTGAATAAGCAACATTTTCATTTAATGAATGCATTTCAGCATACTCAGCCATCCATTTCATTCTAGAAGGATCTTGAACTCCTAAAGATTCCAATACTGGTTTCCATTTTGCGACAGCTTTTTGATTGTCAATTATTAAATTCATTTTTTATTTTTATTTTTTTTAAGACAAAAGTCTTTGTTTTCAGTAATGTTATATATTCTTTAAAAAATGTCATTTTTTTCCATTTTTAAGAATTTAATCTACCGAATTGTTTTTTGAAATAATCTACCTGTGATTCAGTTAATTGTGAACCATCAACGATACGATTTTCAGTGATTAGTTGTTTTGAAGGTACTTCGTTTGTATACCTGTCTAAATCTCTGCTATACCAGAAACTCTCAAATTTTTGTACTGTATCAAGAGCTGGAAATAATCTTGATGTTGCTAAAATGTTTTGCTTAACATTCGCATCAATTTTATCCCAAGTTGGTTTTAATTCTGAAGGCATTGATTCGATTAATAATTCATTAAATGATTTTCTTTTTGGAGAAAGTGCTTCATTCATAATCGCAATAACCTGAGCTTCGCTTGTGTATTCACCTTCATGTTCTTTAAGTGCAAGTTTTACTTTTGTTTGGTCTTCGTTAGATAATGAATAATAAGCAGCTTTTCTTTTCTCGGTTAAGAACATCAAGAAGTGTGGTTGATCATTTTCAGAAGCTTTTCTTTTTTTAGTTTCTATGATCAAAGTATTTATATTATCTTTTAATGATTTTTGTATTGTGTTTAATCTGCTACCTAATCTGGTAACTTTAGATTCGTGAACTTCTACTTCTGGTTGAACACCATCAGCATCTGGAACATCTAGTTTAACAACTATAATTCCATTTTGTGGATTTGTAGAAAGAACTTCTCCCGTTTGATCACCAATAGCAACAGTTTCGCCTGGTGTTGGTGTTCCTGCAGTTTCACCATCAGCAACTGGTTCTTCAACAGTTGGTTCGTCAACTGGTTCTTCTGTTGGTAATTCGTCACCATCAGGTTGTGCTTCACCTTCAACAGGTACTTCACCTTCAACAGGTTCAGCTCCGTCAACAGGTTGATCAACAGTTTCTTCTGCTGGTGCTTCTGCGGTTGGACCTACTGCTGGAGCATCTTCTTCGTAATATTTATTAATATCAATTTCGCCTTCTTCATTTAAGAATTTGAAATCTTCATTAACTTTACCAGTTTTAATTTGTTCAGTTAGAAGTTTTGAACTTTCAATAGATTTATCTAGGTTTTCAGCAATATAATTTGTGTAAGCCATAGCATCATCTAAATTTTCTGCGATATATTCTGAATAAGAGATATTATTATCTACATGTTCTGCGATATATTCTGAATAAGCGATATTATTATCAAGATTTTCAGCGATATATTCTGAATAAGCGATAGTATTATCAAGATTTTCCGCAATGTATTCTGAATAAACAATTGAATTATCAAGATTTTCTGCTAAGTACTCTGAATATTCGATAGTTTTATCAAGATTTTCAGCAACATATTCTGAATAATCAATAGTTTTATCAAGATTTTCAGCTAAATATTCTGAATATTTGATATTTTTGTCAACATGTTCAGCAATATATTCTGAAAAATCAATATTTTTATCTAATGTTTCAGCAATATATTTACCATAATCAATAGATTTATCAATATTTTCAGCTAAATATTCTGAATAATTTCCAATTTTTTCTATGCTTTCAGCAAGATAATCATTGTGTTTAATTAAATCGGTTGTAGTTTTTTTCAACTCAACGTTTTCTTTAACAACTACTTGTAAGTTTTCAGCTAAATAATCTAAATATTTAGCGATTTTTGTTTGTGTTTCATGTAATTGTTCGTAATAGCCAAGCATACTTTCTAATTTAGCAGGATCGAAATCACCTTTACCTTTAATGGTTTCATTAATTGTACCTTTGAATTTTTCTATTTCTTCTGTTAAATAATTTGAATACTCGATCATTTGTTTTTTTGATACAAAATCGTCATTGTTCATTTTAAATAATTCATTAGTTTTTGACTCGTCGGATATGTCATATATCCTAAAGTTTGCGGATTCATTAAATCCTAAACTTTCATTTAGTGATTTAACCTCCATTCTTGCTGAACTAAAGCCTGGATCAGCAACGGCATCATACGTAAATAACTTTTTAACAGTTACAGTACCATCTGATTCTGTGATGCCTGCGGCTCTAGATGATACGAAAATAGGACAACCATCATCAACAAGAGCCTTAGCTTCTTTACCCCAATGGGTATTAAGCAATCTAATTTCACCTTTAACTATGTTAGTTTCTTTAACATAGATTGCGGATTCAATAGTGTGTGATACTCTTCCTAATGAAGTGTCAAAAACATCTGGATGGTCAAATTCACCATAAACAACACCTAATGATTTTTTTCTAGTTAGCAATTCTTCGAGATGGGGTAGGAATTTTTCTGGTGTATAGATTCTTTCGTTTCTATTTTTAACCATAAATTCTGTAAATGTACCACCTAAAATGTAATCGCCTTTTTTCTGTGCGTGTTCATTTATTGGTTTTAAGCCGTCCAAGCAATGTTCTACAATAAGGACTGGTTTCATATTTATTTTGGTTTTTGTTTTATATATAAGTTAAAAAATATCATTTTTTTCTATTTTTAAATTAGTTTGGATTTAACGCAAAAAAATACCAGATTAAATAATCTGGTATTTTAACTTAATGTTTTTATAAGGAATCTATAAAATCATCATCGTCTTTTTTAGATTCAACAATTTTTAATTTTCTAGTATTTTTCTTTTTTTCGACTGGCTTCTTTTCTTCTTTTATTTCAGGCGTTACTACTTCTTTCTTAACAGGTTCTTCTTTTATTTCAGGTATTACTTCTTTTTTAACAGATGATTTTTCCTTCTTTATTTTTTCTTCATTTATTGGTTTTATTTCTTCGTAAAGTTCATTAACAACACTATTGAGAGAAAAATTAGTGACAGTAACATGTCCAGAAGTACTAGCATCAACTGCTTCTAATAATTCTTCTTCTATTGATTTTTGCTCAAATATAGTTTTAACCTTTTTAGTTTCTTTTTCTTTTTTTATTTCTTCTTCAAAATATTCTTTACCTGGAATTTTAAGTTTTTTTAATTCTCCATTAATAATTGCTTCATAATAATTATCATCTATTCGTGCAAAATTTTCAACAGAATTTATATCAAAATAACCGTTAAAATATAATATTGAAACTATTCTTCTATCTAATGACATATCTATATATTATTTTTTAAAATTGTGCACCACCTTGTGCTCCACCACCTTGTGCTCCACCACCTTGTGCTCCACCACCTTGTGCTCCACCTTGTGCTCCGCCACCTTGTGCTCCGCCACCTTGTGCTCCGCCACCTTGTGCTCCACCTTGTGCTTGTCCACCTTGTAAATTTTGACCGCCTTGTGCGCCAAATCCACCTGCAGCGTTTTGTGCAGCGCCAGCTTCACCACCACCCATATCGCCACCCATATCATTCATACCACCCATGTCGCCACCACCGCCGCCACCGCCACCTTCACCTGGTGACGCTGAACCACTCATCATTTTAAATTTATTATTAGATTCAATATCTTTATCTGTAAATTTCATGATATTTCTAACAATCCATTCAATACTCAAATATGGTTTACCTTCTCCGTCTTGTAAATTACTAGCAAGTGTTGATGCGATTTCTGCTCGTTTAGATAAATTATTCAAATACTTCCATTCTTCAAATAAATCATTTGAATTAAATGTAAGTTTGATATAACTATCAAAAAGTCTATCTTGTTGCAATTCTGGGAAATCTAAAACCATTTGTATTTTTAATGGTTTAACTAATATTTCTCTAAATAATGTTCTTAAACGTTTAACAAAATTTTTAAATCTAATTTCATCCATAGTTATTGAAGCTGTATCATCATAAAAATTACCACCTCCCTGATCTTCATCCAATCTTGCAAACGGCATTTTAGATGCTCTTTTAAAAGCTTTATAAAACCATTGTAGTGTAACATCTTCATTTAATTCTGCTTGTTGTGGTTGTATAATTTCCATTTCAGGCGTACCTAAATCTGATGTTGGAAACCAATAATCTTTTGAATGAGGAATTTTAGTAGAACCATTAATATAAGGTATACCTGTTCTATCATCCCATTCTATATCTTCATGGTATTCACTCATCAACTGAGCTATTTGTTGTTCTGCCTGTTGTCTAGTTAATCCATTAACTGGAATTACAAATTTTTTATAAATAGATGCCTGATTTAAATTATACATTAACTTAGTAAATTCTAATAATTTTAATTGATTATAAGGTTTAATAAGTCCTTCAACATAAGATGTTTCATCATAATCTAAATTATTAGAATATGATATATAAATAATATTTGCATCTAGTAATACTCTTCTTAATTGTGGTATATCT
>TBL_comb47_HYPODRAFT_10004773_pt1 | contig 15419 bp, 9 predicted proteins | sample TroBogypolimnion_40_FD_10682 | JGI IMG/M metagenome (IMG submission 10682)
TAAACTTCCCAGGAATAATATTCCTGCCATACAGAACATCAGAATTGTCTTTTTCATACTCTCATTATTAAAATTTACTATTTATACGAATTTGCAAGGTTATCATATTTTTTAGCGATCTCAGGATCTGACTTCCTGTAGGAATCTGCCAGGGACAAAATCGCTGGTTTATATCGCGGATTTAGTGTCAGGCAGGTTTTCAGCAATCCCCTTGCTCCCGAGATATCACTATGCATCAATAATTTAGAAAGCCCAACATAAGCATCATAGTATTTTCGGTTATAGGCGATAAGCGTTTTATAATAACCTATCGCATCCTGCTGATTGTTTTGTGTGACCGCGATATTTCCAAGATACATTAAAACCGGCTCATAGCCCGGATTGATTTTCAATGCCGACTGGAGCATAATTTTTGCACTGTCAATTTTCCCTTCCGTAACCAGGGCTGTGGCAAAATTATAAAAGATTAATTCATCCTGTGCATTTATTTTGAGTGCAGCTGCAAAATTCCGCGATGCATTTGCAGTGTCCCCACTCAATAAAGCCTCATAACCCTGAAGATCGGTTTTTGTCTCCCGTTTTAGTACTGCGCAAACAGGGTCCTTGTCGGCATAAATCACATGGATGGCATTTGGGGGAGGCCATATTTTGTTTTTCAGCTGGAAAGGCGGGATATAACTATTCGCGACGATCATATAATCCCAGTCAACCTGGCTTCTCTCATCATATTGACAATAGAAACTTTTAATATTTGGCTGATTACGAAAATTCCAGATGACAGAAAAATTGGTGGCTATTTTTATCGGTCCATCCTGTTTATTGGTTTTCAGGTATTTGGTGAGCCATTCCGATCCTTGGCGTATCGTGTGGTAATAATAATCGGTTTCATAGTTCCCGTAAGCTCCGTCAAGTCCACCAACCAGCTGATTATAATAGAGGTAATAATAGGGATGGTTGAGGATAATAAATTTCAGGGGATGAAGCGCCAGCCCTAATGAAAAGAGGAGGATTAAAACTATTATATATTTGTTTTTAAAGTAGTTGAACAGGTGTGAAAACCCGATGGCAGCGAGGAGAATAATCGATGGATAGACAAACAGGAAATGTCGCCAGGAGCCATAGAGATTTGATTTTTGGTAGATCACGAAGACGATGGGAAACAGAATGGAAAACAGGATGAAGCCATAGGTTAACCAATTTTCCCGGTTCAGTATCTTCTTTGAAAGTATCCCAAAGGCCATGAGTCCGGCAAAGATGATCAGGGGAATTGTGATCGCCATATACTTGGGTAAATAATACCAGGGCATCAGATCTGACCACTCCATTTTTCCTTCGAAGAGTTGTCTGATTGTAGTTGGAAACTGAGACATCACCTGGTACGATTTCCAGATGTTATGAAGCGGATCGATTTGTCCATAGGGCCAGAGCAGAAGACTTAGGACCAGGGCCGCCAGTGAAATAAAGAGTACTTTGAAAAACTTTCTTCTGACTAACGGGATGTCGGTTTGCTTCTCTTCCTGATACTTATGAAGGTAAAAGAAGATGAAAAACAGGAAGAGATAGCAGATCAAAATCAAGCCACCGGATCGTATGCTTATTGAAAAGGCAATACTTGCGGTCAGCAAAAGCGCATCATATATTTTTGTTTTATTTTGGTTAAGGAAGAATTTTAAAGTGAAGAAGATGGCCGCAATATAACTCAGCGCAAAGGGGATATCTTTCAGATTGTTTTGGGCATGACCCAGGAAGGTGGGCGAGAGGGCAAACAGCAAAATTACCAGGATTCCGGCACCGTAACCGGCAAGCCAGATGGCAAAAAGGGCAGTTACCATCGCCGTAAGCCAGCCAGCCACCGAACATGACAGATGGCGAAAAAGAAAGATATCGTCGATATTCAACCATTTGATTAAGATGGTGGTCAGGTTATCGAATGATTGTCCGTAGTATTTCAGGTGGGTGTTTGGGGTGTTGAGGGCCGATGTATCTTTTCCCAGGGTGGAGATAAAGTTGTATACTGAAACCGATTGATTATAGTGAAAATATTCATCGCCTGAGATACCTGCATCACGGCCGCCTTTAAGCATCAGGAAAAGGAGGAGTGCGGCAATAATAACGAACAGATATTTAAGCGAAGGATTATTCATTATTTTGGTGGATTCCCGTCGTAAAACTTCTTCACGAAATAGAGGGGTCTGTTTTGGGACTCCTTGTAAATCCGGTAAACATATTCTCCCACCACACCTAGCGAAACCAGCTGAATAGATCCGAGGAAATAGATACTTAGCAAGGTGGAAGACCACCCAATAATTGCAAAACCAAATATCTTGGCAACGAGCACATAAATTCCAGCGAACATAAAGACAATTGTTCCGATCAATCCCAGGGTTAAAGTCATTCGTATTGGTAACCTCGAGAAAGAGAATATGGCATCTGCAGCAAGGATAAAAAGTTTGGAAAGGCTCATTTTGGGATCACCTTCTATCCGTTCCTCTCGGATATAATCGACAAATCCCTGTTTGAATCCGACAAAAGCCCTGAGCCCGGGCAGATAACGTACCTTCTCTTTCATTCGGAGCAGGGCATCTACAGCCTCCCGTCTCATCATGGAGAAATTTCCTGTGTTTTCCATGTTTTGGACGGCCGCAATATTTTTGAACAGAAGGTGGAACAGAAAAGTATAGAAATGCCGGCTGTTTTTCCCTTTGCGTCCACTCCGTTTTCCGCTGATTATATCGAAATTTTCTTCCTCTATTTTGCGGTACATCTCTTTGAACAACTCCGGAGGATCCTGCAGATCCCCGTCCATCATGCCGACAATATCTCCTGAGGCATATTCCAGCCCGGCTGTAAAGGCAGCCTGGTGACCAAAGTTTTTAGAGAGAGATAATACTTTAATACGGCTATATTTCTTTTGCCAGTCCAGCAGTTGCCGCAGGCTTCCGTCCTCGCTTCCATCATCCACAAATAGGATTTCAAAATCGGAGACAAACGCTTCCAGTGCAGAAACGGTCCGTCTCACGAGATCGTCGATCAATCCTTCTTCATTGTAAATGGGGATAACAATTGAGAGCATATCTTTTTTCCTGATAATTCAATATTATTTTAATTACAGTCTCATTTTGCTTTCCATAAACCTGAGTTCTGATTTCAGACCAGGTTGAACTATCGTTGCTATTATTTACGATCTCCATAATGAACGAAGATAAGTCAAAAGTTGCGATTTTAAAAATCTTTCAAACCCTTTTCCCGGATGGTAAAGGATTATGCAAATAGTTACTTATTGTTGTAGATCTCGTCATACTTCTTAATGATTGCCAAATGTTTATCGTTTAGGGCATTGGCATGGAAGAATGTGATTCCTTTGGCCCCGTTGTCGTGTGCCTGCCGGATTGCCTCCTCGAAGTCGGCCATATTATCGCCATAATCTCCAACAGCCACACCGGTAAATAGGAGCTGTCCGGGTTTCAATTCACGTACGCCTTGTTTGGTTGCGAATCCTACCCAATACATATTTCCCTGGTGATCACCCTTATAGGCCATAGGAAAAAAAAGATCGAGGTTCCAGTGGCTCCAGTCCTGTCGGACGTATTCGCGGGCCAGTTCGGGAAATGGGAAGACTGCTGCAGAGGCTTTCGTTCCCTCTTTGTGACAAATCTGGATGCACTCTTCAACCAGTGAAGTGATGGCGTCCATGCGGAATTGTTTCCAGGCGGGGTTCTCCTCTTTGTCGGGAAGATCCATCGGATCCATTCCGAATTTCGCCTTAAACTCCTTTCTGGCAAGCGGGTGGTAATCGAAGTCAAATTCCGGATATACCCTATCCTGGACGAGGGGTTTGCCGTTGAGCTTATATTTCTTCTGTAAATCTGCACCAAGAACGACATCCACGTACCGGATGTAGTCGAAATGGACCGAAGCGAGCCCTTTTATTTTTGCAATCTCCCTGACCCCGTTTTTGACATATTCGCGGGCCCCAGGTGAGAATGGGCTCAGGAAGCTGTAATAACCGACGTATGGATGATAATCAAGACAGGTTTGACCCAGACTGTTGACTGAGTACCAATCGGGGTGTTCTTTACACTCTTTGGCTCCACCCACATTCATCATCCAATGCCAGGCGTGAACCCTGATTCCATATTTATTCCCAATCCGGATCAACTCCTTTAACTGGTTAGCGTCGCTTCCAGGAAGTATATCGGTGATTCCCGCATTTGCAAGTCTTTCCATCCAGGCGACCTTAACAGCATCAGTTCCTGCGCCAGGATCGCCCCATGTTGCAAAATAGAATTTCTTGTCGGAATACNTTTGATCCAACGTTTTTTCCGGAGTTTTGGCAACCAGCTGCATGGTAACGAGAGTTGCGAGAATAAGGGTAACAACTTTTCTGATCTGCATTTGTAAATATTTAGATATTAAATCAATCCGTTAAACCAGGTGCTCTTTGTATATCGATTCCCAGGGTTCTCTCATTTTCCGGTGCAGCATACTATTGGCCACATCATTGTTTGAAAATTGTTCAGTAATTGGGTCCCAGTCGAGGTCTTGTCGCAGTTTCATCGCAATATTGCCCAAATGAGACATTGTTATCGAGCGGTGACCGATCTCCGCCGGTGCAATGGTCTCTTTTCGTGAATAGACGCAGTCGATGAAGTTTCTGAAATGGTCGTCACTTTGATACAGGTGAATTTCGGAAGGGGAGATCACCGAGTCCTTAAGACTTTCAGGGAATACCTGGTGATTTCCACGGTTCGCATGAGCCCATCCTTCACTACCATGAAAGGTAACACCACTTTGCAACTTATTGGATATAATAAGTTTAACCCCGTTGGCATAGAGGCATTCGAAATAATATTCGATAGCTGTATTCCAGATCGGATGAACCGCCCACTCAGCCCTGGCATTCTGAATCTTAACCGGGCCAGTGTATTCAGTATCCATTCCCCACTGGGCGATGTCGGGGTGGTGTCCGCCCCAATCGGTTACCTGTCCTCCGGAATAGTCGAGTATCCAACGAAAGTTTACATGAGTACGGGCAGGGCAATAAGGGGCATCGGGTGCAGGTCCCAGCCAGGTATTGTAATCGAAACCTTCCGGAACCGGGATGGTTTGGGTGAGATTCCCGGTTTTGCCGTAGTCGGGGGTTCCTGATGGGAGGCCACATTCGACGGTCAGTAATTTGCCGATTCTACCGTTTCGGACCAGTTCACATACCCGCCTGAAATTTACATCCGAGCGTTGCTGACTTCCGGTCTGGAAAACTGTGCCATATTTCTTAACGGCATTTGCCATTGCCCTCCCTTCCGGAATAGTCAGTGCAAGAGGCTTTTGGCAATAGATATCTTTTCCTGCCTTTGCAGCCATCAATACCGGAATGGAATGCCAGTGATCCGGAACGACCACTTCGACAGCATCTACGTCATTTCTGGCGATCACCTCCCTGAAATCTTCGAAGCTCTTACAGCCTGTATATTTTTTCCCCAGGAGCTGGGAATAATATCCGTTGACCAGGTTTATACCGATTTCCCTTCCGCCAATTTTTCCGTTCCAATACCCGGTGCTTTGTTTATTGACATCACAAATGCCAGTGATCTGGACCCGTTTGTCGGTTAAGAAACAGTTGATATCATTCATCGCCTGGTTTCCGGAACCGATAAACATCAGGTTAACCCGGTCGGAGGGTGCCACATGTCCGTTTTTCCCGCGGGCGCAGGCTGAAATAATCGTTGGTACGGCAATTGCACCGGCACCGATGGCGGAGGTTAGCTTAATAAAATTCCGTCTGTTCAGTTTCGTCATTTTATTTGGTTTTGGAGGTATACGTGGCTATTTAAGATTTGTCTGGATAAAGAAAACTAGCTAACTAATGGTTCGCTGCTGGCAATTAGCAACTGGCAGCCAGCTTGAGTGTCTTTACCATAGTGTTATCAATTCTTACTCAGGATTTTGCAAGGATGACTTTATTTCGGTATAATTCTGCCAGCGGCCAGTTGTCAATTGCTTTAATAGTAATCGTTATATTACCAATACCAGTCGACAAAGCGCAAATTTAAAGAACACGGTTAACTCCGCGATGCGGATCATTTTATGACCTATTTTGCAAGTTGCAGACGAGCCAGTGTGTATTCGGCCACATCCTTGAGGTTCTCATTTTTAACGAGTTCTTTGATCACCGGGATACTTAACTCAGAACCCATCCAGCTGAGTTCGCGAAGCAGTAATTTTTTCCCATCATCTGTAGCTTCTTTATTTTCAAGTACTTTGATCATCTCTTTTTCAAATCCCTGATAATCCGCAGGAGTTTTTGCCTCGTAACGAATACGGCTTTGTAAATCGGAAAAATACCTCGTGCTTTTGGTAATATCATACTGTGCTATTTTTGACAGGTCATCTTCGAGTGTCAGTTCCCTGAAGTCAGGTCTTAGGGATGAACCGGCTGCGGTTGGGAAATCGTATGGGATTTTCTGGGTCACTTTTCCTGAAGCAGCCCATTCGGCGCCTCGTTGGAAAGTTGTAATAAAACCGACACACTCCAGGGCAGGTCCGCCGTCTTGGTCGGGATGGCCTAAAGTGGTATGGAAAATCCTCCCTTTTCCATAACTGATAGCCATCAGCATTGGTTCGTCACGACCTGTGCCGCCACCTGCGGTATCTGAATAGGCAGTAGCCAGAATCTCCATGTTTTTACCCGGCCCGCGTAATTGGGCATAGAGTTCGTCTTTTCCGTGGATCCACCGTTGAGGTAAGCCTTTGGTAATCGGATGTTCCGTATTGCGGGCTTTAACTTCGAATTCGTGTCTTTGTGCATGCGACCCGCCACGGCCGGCAGATGGATCAACGATCAAAGAGTCATGTTTAAAATATACATAGGGTCCGTCTTTTTCGGTGCGGTTTCCCCAACCTCCCAGACCGATCATTAGGTTAAACTCTTTCCATTCAGGAAATGTATTATCTCCTGCATGGTAGATTACAACACCACCGCCATTGTTGACATAATCGACAAAAGCAACCTTGGTTTTCTCAGACCACGAATCGCCGTTGTAGTCGATAACGACCACATTATACTTCGAAAAATCGGGGGTGAAAATACTCATATCGCCCCCTTTGTCTGGAGATTTTGCGATATCAACCGTGAACAAACCTGTTTGCTCAAGCAGCTGCTCCAGGATTGGGAAACTGGATTTCCAGAGATGGTTATTCTGACCGGTGACAATCAGTGCTTTGTAGGCTGTGCCATTCTGGCACGCATTGAAAACAGTTAATAATCCGATACAAACGAATATTAACAGATATTTTTTTTTCATTCTCGTTTCAAATTAAATGGTGGGTAAGCTCCAGGGTTGGCGGTAGGGACGGCTTAATAAGCGACTTGCTGCAGGATTTCCAATAATTTCCTCTTTTACAGGATCCCATTGAATCTTTTGTCCGGTTGTCATTGCGATTTCGCCGAGTAAAGCTACAGAAATAGCACGATAGGCAACCTCGATAGGTGTGATGGTTTCTTTTCGCGATTTGACGCAGTCAAGAAAATTCTGGTAATGGTTATTACTCTTATAGATCTGAATCTCATTGGGACCAATAACCTCCTGTAGTATTTTTGGGTCGGAAGCTACCAATCTACCTCTGTCAACATTGATCCATCCTTTATCGCCATACCAGGTTGCGCCACCGCCATGTACTAACCGGGCACTGTTTGCCACCCTCATATTGATACCGATGGCATACTTGCAAAGAAAATCGTATTCAACAGGAACGTTGAAGATTCCATCTCTCGGATAAACCCCTTCTCCCGAAATCTCAATCGGTCCGGTTCTTTCAAGTTCTGCACCCCAATTGGCAATGTCGATGTGGTGACCAGCCCAATCGGTGAGTTGTCCCCCCGAATAATCAAGAATCCAGCGCCAGTCCCAATGGCTTACACCACGATAGGGAACTTTAAGAGCAGGTCCAAGCCACATCTCCCAGTTGAGTTCAGCAGGCACTTCTTTGACCGGAGGAGTCCCGATTCCCTTGTTCCCATCGGGTAATCCGACTTCTATATAATGTATTTTCCCGATTCTGCCATTTCTAACAAGTTCAACGGCATGATGGAAATTTTCCTGTGACCGTTGCCAGCTTCCTGTTTGCCAGATGATTTTGTTCTTTTGAACAGCGCTCACAATTGTCTGACCATCTTTTATGGTACGGCAGATCGGTTTTTCGCCATAAACATCTAATTTTTTGTTCGCTGCAGCACTATAAATAAGCCCATGCCAATGATCCGGTAATGCTATTGTTACAGCGTCTAATTTCTCTTTCTCAAGAAATTCACGATAATCGCCATAAATACGACAATCTGTATTTTTGTAAATTTTGTCTGCCATCCCTTTTGCATTGGCAGCGTGCTTTGCATCAACATCACAAACGGAGACGAATTGTACTTGTTTGAATTCCAAAAAATTCCTCATATTGCCCGTTCCTTGCGAACCGACACCGATAGCCCCCATTACAATCCTGTCGCTGGGTGGAAGTTTTCCCCCCATACCCATCGCAGTTGAAGGTATAATCTGTGGGAGGATCAGCGCTCCGGTTGCAACGGTAGCAGATCGTTTCAGAAAATTCCTTCGGTTAGATTTGTCAAACATTGTTGTCAAAATTAGTTGTTATTAAGAATCGTTTAATTAAACATGGGCTGGAGTCCCGGGCAGGGGTGTTTCGAAAACCATATCCACCGGACCAAATTCGAGTTTCCTGGGTCCAAGGTCCATATCCGACTTCATGATGGCGTCCCAGGTGATCATTTGTCCGGTGTAAGCCGCCGTGCGTCCCATGATTGCCGTGAGTGTTGATATGGCAGTCCGTTCGGCTTCATTCACATATTTCCCAGTTCTGATTGCATGAACCAGGTGCATATGCTCCTGAACGTAGGGAGAGATTTTTATTGTGTTCATCGTATTGCCATTCTCGTCCTTGGGGTATTCAAATTTCCATTTGACACTCCCATCCAGGTTCCAGATTGTATTTATGCAATTGGTGTAACCTTCTGTTCCATTGATCAGTTCACCGGTTCCGTTGGCACAGCTGTCCAATTCACGACACATGCTGTGGGAACTTACCCCGTTGCCATAATCGTAATCAATGCTGAAAAAATCGTACTGATCACCGGTTACCCTGCGTGCACGACCCCCATAACCGATCGCTTTTTCAGGGTGTTTTCCCATGAACCAGTTGATCACATCGATATTATGTACGTGTGTATCAAGAATATGATCACCGCATAGCCAACAGAAGTTATTCCAGTTCCGGATCATATACTCCATATCGTTCCATCCCTCTTCGCGCATGCGGAACCAAACATGTTCCTGGTTCCAGAATGCTTTTGCCGATACCAGTTTGCCGATGGCGCCATTGGCCACCTGTTTGTAGGTTTCGATATAATCTTCCTGGTGACGTCGCTGGGTCCCGGTGACAACGCAAAGTCCTAGTGCTTCCGCTTTTTTGGCGGTCGCGATCATCAGACGGGCACCGACAGGATCTACACATACCGGTTTTTCCAAAAAGCAGTGTTTCTTATTTTTAACAGCCTCCAGAAAATGTTCGGGACGAAAATGGGGGGGAGTGGCGCAGATTACCACATCAATTTCGGGCATGGCCATCAATTTCTTGTAAGCATCAAAACCTACAAAGCAGTTTTCGGCTGGGATAGGGAGATTGAACGAGTCAAACCGTTTACGGCAATTATCAATTTTATCCTGAAACACATCAGCGAGTGCAATAATCTCCAGGTCGGGACCGGCACTGATAAAATTAATTGCAGCTCCGGTTCCGCGGTTTCCTGCTCCAACAAGTCCGGCTTTAAGTTTCCTTCCTCTGGGTGCACCTTTGAGAATGGGGGGAAGTCCCAAAGCCGAATTATCTAATTTTTTTGAACATGACGAGAGGATCGCACTTGCACCGGCAACACCGATTCCTGCCAGGACACCAGCCCCCAGAAATTTCCGTCTGTTGATATTTTTTGAGTTGTTTTCCATATTATTCTTCATTTTTTCATTCTTCATTCTTTCATTTTATGCTGTCAGCCTCGCAGACAACCCTGAACCCGTTATCGATGCAATCGGAATACCACCAGATACTCTTGGGCATCTGAGGGTCGGTTACCAGCCATGCCTGTGTTTTAGTGAAATCTCTGGCGGCACTTCTTACATCTTTGGCATCACTTTTAAAGGATCCACCCCTGATTACATGTTCTGTTCCCGATTCAGGACCTTTGGGATTAACCACTAATGCAGCTCCGGTTTTGTAAGCATCCGGTGAGTAAAAGTCGGAACAGAATTCAGCGATGTTTCCGGCCATATTTTTCAACCCGAATGGATTTGCTTTTACCGAGCCGGGATCCTGAGTCTTGGAAGAGCTGTTTACCAGGTACACAACATGTGAACTGATAGTCGTTGTATCGGGTCCAAAGATTTTCTTAAAGATCCCTTTTGAGGTGAATTTCTTCGGGTCACCTTCAAAGAAATAAGGAGTGGTCGTATTTCCCCGGCAGGCATATTCCCATTCGGCTTCAGTAGGGAGGCGATACTTTTTACCGGTGACTTTGGAGAGCCACTCGCAATAGGTATTTGCAGCACGCCATGACATGGTGATTGCTGGTCGTGAACCTTTTCCCCATCCCTGGTCGGGAGCTCCCCACGGTGGGGTAGGACCTGTTACGGCATCCACATTCTTATTCACAATTATCTGACCTTCAGTTCTTCCCTGCGAGGCAGTTGCCTGGAAGAAAGCAAGATATTCGTTCCATGAGACCTCAATTTTGCCCATCCAGAATTTCGAAACCTTTACNTTATGAACCGGACCTTCATCGGNTTTACGCAGGGGTTCATTATCAGGACTTCCCATATTGAATATTCCTTCGGGAATTGCTACCATGTCGAAGGCGACTGTGGTCCCGGGAATTTTTTCGGTGAAACTTTCAAATTTATCAACCTTGGTCGCACTCGTGAATTTTTCCTGGCTCAGGGCAGCGTCAACTCCGAAATTGGTATCNTGTTCGTGTTTGACATTTTTGTCGAAATGCCCGACGTTCAAATGGCAGTTGATGCAATTAGGTTTTGGGTCTTCTTTGGCATTGATATAAGCCAGATGGGCATTGCTTCCGTTAACTGACAAGGTTACCGGGAACAGATTGGAATGACATTTTATACACGATTTTTCGTAGGTAAAACCTTTTGCATTGTCAAGTAACTTCTTTGATTCCCAATTTAATTTGGAATTATCCTTAAACAAATAGCCATATACATCGATAGCACCATGTTTGGCTTTGGCGAGCAGGTAACCTTCTCCCTTTGGAGGGAGGTGACACTCAACGCAATGGACTGAGACTCCGGTTCTGTTATTGTGGTGAGGGCCCAGCTTCCAGGTCTGTTCTGCCCATGGATGAACATGGCAGGACATACAATAGCTGTCAGTGGATGTAGTTGTTGATACTGTATTAAAGATGCCTATAATGACCAGGCAAACGAGGGCACCGAAGGTCATTATCCAAATCCGGGCCTTTGATCCGTTGATTACCCGAAGAACAAAATTCTTAATATTCATCGTTTATTAGGGTTCAATCCAAAAACACAACATCTTTTTTGCTGTTCTGTTGCGTTATGCATAATGTGTTTTATGGTACGTACTTATATCAAATCAGAACTTAATGTTAGCGATAATTATAACGATATAGCTCATGCGCAAAATCCGTTCTGATCCGTTCTGTAAACATAGTCGTTTTTTTATTTCAGCCGACAACCAAATTTCATGTTATAAAACAGCAATATTCATGCCCCGGAATCAGTGGGCAAGCAGCCAGTTTTCGGCTGCATCCATTTCTATTTCAAGCGGAACGTCCAGTTTAACAGCATTTTCCATCTCCTTTTTTACAACTTCCTTTACCGCGTTGAGTTCTGTTTTCAAAACATCAAAGTTTAATTCGTCATGTACCTGGAGGATCATTTTTGACTGCAAACCTAACGCAGCGAACCGTTTGTTGATGTTGATCATAGCCACTTTAATGATATCGGCGGCCGATCCCTGGATGGGTGCATTGATTGCATTCCGTTCGGCAAAGGCCCTGACTGCCGCATTGGCTGAATTGATGTCGCTGAGGTATCTTCTCCGCCCCATAATCGTTTCAACATATCCTCTTTGGCGGGCCAATACCAGTTGGCTGTCCATATAATCCTTGACCATTGAAAAATTGGCAAAGTAGTCATCGATAAGCTGTTTGGCTTCTCCCCTGGGAATATTGAGCCGCTGTGAGAGGCCAAAGGCCGAAATTCCGTAAAGGATCCCGAAGTTGGCTGTTTTTGCTTTCCGGCGCATCTCGGATGTAACTTCACTTATGGGTACTCCGAAAATTTTGGAGGCTGTCGCTGAATGGATATCTTCTCCGTTCCGGAATGCTTCGGTCATCACCCTGTCGTGGGAGACGGCAGCCATAATGCGGAGTTCGATCTGGGAATAGTCTGCGGAGAGAAAGATATGATCCTTATCACTGGGGATAAAAGCCTTGCGGATCTCGCGGCCCGCTTCGTCCCTGATCGGGATGTTCTGCAGATTCGGATTGGTGGAGCTTAATCGTCCGGTGGCCGCAATAGTCTGATTGAATGAAGAGTGAATCTTTCCGGTTTGTGGATTGATCAGTTTGGGAAGTGCCTCTACATAGGTTGAAAGAAGTTTCTTTAGACCCCGGTGTTCCAGGATTTTTGCAATGATCGGGTGTTTATCCTGCAGATTGACCAGGATCTCCTCACCCGTGGAGTATTGTTTTGTCTTTGTTTTCTTTGCTTTCGGATCGAGATTTAGTTTTTCGAACAGGATGTATCCCAGCTGTTTTGGGGATGAAATGTTGAAATGTTCGCCGGCCATTTCAATGATGCTGTTTTCGAGTTCAATGATCTGTTCGCGCAGGATTACCGCATAATCGTCAAGCACTTTTGGATCAATTTTCAATCCGGAGAGTTCCATCTGAACCAACACTTTTAAAAGCGGCATTTCAACCTGAGAGAAGAGATTCTTTACTTCGGCCTTAATCATCTCCTGGTCAAGCAACTCTTTGAGCTGGAAGGTGATGTCAGCATCCTCACAGGCATATTCCTTGATCAGCTCGGGGTCGACCTGTCGCATGGTGAGCTGGTTTTTTCCCCGTTTTCCGATCAGTTCCTCGGTGGCCACTTTTTTATAACCGAGGTAGATTTCGCTCAGGTAATCCAGGTTATGCCGAAGATCCGGTTGTATCAGGTAATGGGCAACCATGGTGTCGAAATAATCTCCTTTTATTTCAAGGTCATATCGCGATAGGATGAGGATATCAAATTTCATGTTCTGGCCAATCTTCAGAATAGCCTCTTTCGCAAAAATGGGTTTAAATTCATGAACAAGAGCCAGGGCCTTTTCCCGGTCCGTTGGAACAGGGACAAAATAAGCTTCTCCCGGTTTGTAGGAGAATGATAATCCTACCAACTGATCGGACTGTGTGTCGAGACCGGTTGTTTCCGTATCAAAACAAAAAGCCTTCTGTTCTCCTAACTGGGTGATGAGTTTTTTTATTTTTTCATCGGTATCAGCAAGTATATAATTGTGTGTCACCGACTTGATATCGGTATGAACTCCGGGTGTTTCTGTCTGGGTTTGTTCCCCCATACTAAACAGAGACCCTTGTTCAAAAGCTGGTGGAGGCTCAACAAGTTTATTTTTAGGGGGTAATATTTTCTCTGCGAGTGTCCTGAATTCAAGTTCGAGGAATATATCCCGTAAATGGTTATAGTCAGGTGTGGAGAGTATCAGTTCCTCCTGGTTGAATTCAAGGGGGACATCCAGAATGATTTCAGCCAGTTTGCGTGACATCCGAACCTGTTCCTCAAATTGCTCAAGGCTCTCTTTCTGTTTTCCCTTCAGTTTGGCAATATTCTGATAGACTCCATCGACACTTCCAAATTCACCCACGAGTTTCATAGCGGTTTTGGGACCAATTCCGGGACAACCCGGGATATTATCGGCGGTATCACCCATCAGTCCCAGCACGTCGATGACCTGCAATGGATTGCTGATCTGAAAATTCTCACAAACCTGCTCAACCCCCAGGATCTCCATCTCATTTCCCATTCGTTTTGGTTTATACATGAAGATATTTTCCGAAACCAGCTGGGCATAATCCTTATCGGGAGTCACCATAAAAACCTGGAAACCGGCTCTTTCTGCGGTTTTGGCCAGGGTTCCGATTACATCATCGGCTTCGAAACCCTCTTTTTCAAGAATAGGGATTTGATATCCTTTGATAATCTCACGGATGTAAGGGATTGATTTCCGGATATCTTCGGGCATTTCATCGCGGTGAGCCTTGTATTCGGGGAACATATCATGCCGGAATGTGGGCCCTTTCATATCGAAGGCGATCGCAATATGGGTAGGTTTTTCTTTTTTCAGGATCTCTTCGAGGGTATTCACAAACCCCAGCATCGTTGAGGTGTTGAGCCCTTTGGAGTTGACGCGGGGTGCATTGATGAATGCGAAATAGGAGCGATAAATTAATGCATAAGCATCGAGTAGAAACAATCGGTTCATAACAACAAGAGATTTAATCGGAATCAAAACTACGTAAATTAATGTTTACCTTTGGCGGGTTAAAGAAAAAGAAAGGATACAAAATATTCAGCATGTCATCTAAAGACCAGATTATAGCGCCAATTCAGGAGGAACTGATCAACTTTGAGCCGTATTTTAAAAAAGCGACTAAAAGTGATTTGCCGCTTTTAAGTAATATTATCAATTATATTCTGCGTCGTAAAGGGAAGCAGATGCGTCCGATGCTCGTATTCCTTACCGCAAAGTTGAACGGGGATTTCAATGAAAGGACTTTTCATGCTGCCTTGACCATTGAGTTACTCCATACGGCCACGCTTGTTCACGATGATGTGGTTGATGATTCCTATCAGCGGCGCGGTTTTTTCTCGGTGAATGCTGTCTGGAAGAATAAGATTGCGGTTCTGGTTGGAGATTTTATTCTGGCCAAGGGGTTGCTCTGGTCAATCGATCATAAAGATTACGATATACTTGGCCATATCAGTACGGCTGTGAAGGATATGAGTGAGGGTGAGATCCTGCAGATTGAGAAGGCGCGGAAACTCGATATTACGGAAGCGGTCTATTTTGAGATCATCCGGAAGAAAACAGCCTCTTTACTTGCCACGAGCGCTGCTGTCGGAACATGCTCAGTAACTACAGATATTGAGGTTATTGAGCGGATGAGGCTTTTCGGGGAATATGCAGGGATGGCTTTTCAGATCAAAGATGATCTTTTTGACTACCAAAAATCGAATGTGATCGGGAAACCCACAGGGAATGACCTACGTGAGAAGAAAATTACCCTTCCCCTGATTCATGCATTGAACCAGGTAGGA